>FUFK010067443.1_pt1 | contig 60815 bp, 88 predicted proteins | sample 1021851 | NCBI WGS metagenome assembly FUFK01 (sample SAMEA51879418, study PRJEB19060) | metagenome
TACGGCACCCGCACGTTGCCCTTTGGACATCGCTCTTGCTTTTGCAATGGGCACGCATTTTGGATAATTTTTTCTTTTTTCTCCACCACTCCGACCACATTTCGGATAAGAACCATCGGGCTTTTTGTTTGCAATATCTACCCAGTTCTCTTGGACCCATGATCGTAAACCTTTTTTAGCCATTACGAATTCTTTCCGTAAGCTCTGCCTTTTCCTCTCTTACAAACGCCACCACCTTTACCATACATAGGTCTAGCCATTCCGCCACCCATTTTCTTAGCTCTTTTTTTACCGCCTGGTGTTACTTTACCGGAACATACTGCAGATGCATACATGTTAGCATATGCTGAGGGATATACTTTGAATTTTCTTTTTGCTGCTGCTTTTCCTCTTGGACAAAGTTTAGCCATTATTTTTTGCCTCCGCCAAATTTTTTCTTGCCGTTTTTCTTTTTAATTACACCTCTACCCATTAGGATATCTTTTTTAGTTACTTTACCATCACCTGATAAGTCAGGAAATTTTTTAACTTTGCCACCATCTTTCATGTAGCCCATTTTATTTCTAACTTTAGTTGGTAGTTTCGCTAAACCTGGATTTTTTTCTTTGTCTACAGGTTTTAATGCTGAACCACCTTTTTTCATTCCTTCTCGAGGTTTAACTGTGTCTTTTTCTCTAGCTGGTTTTGATTTTTCTATTAATTTTTTTCTCTCTTCTGCTCTCTCTTGTAATGCCATGCCACCTTTAGCTTTACCAATTCTTAAAACATCTTTTCTAAGTTTATCACCCTCTCTTTGGGCTCTTCTACTGTCTCTTTGAAATTTTCTACCTTTAACTAAATCTTTTCTAGATGCACCTCTTTTTTTAGCTTTGCCTATCTCTGTGCTTATTTCTTTATCTTGAGATTTTAATCTTCTTTGAGTTTTACCAAGCTGTTTTAATTTTCTTGCTTTGAATTCATCTACAACACCACCTGATTTAGGTTTAACACCTACAATACCAGGTCTGCTTTTACCACCTACTACAAATTTGTATGCTTTATAATATTTATTAGCCATTATTTTTTTCCTCCGTTACGAAATATTTGTGTTCCCTTTATACCAAAAATACTCGCCACGACAAGTATCCATAGGTTTGTAAACCAAGATGGAAGGGTAGAAAAATATTCAAAGAATAACTTTACCTTCTCCATCGCTGCCGGATCATCACTTAGAACCGCCCAGGCCAACACTATAATCGGAGCCGATAAAATTATCAATACAAATTCGTCTTTCCAGTCGGTTTGCCTAGCCTCTAAAAGCTTGCCCTGGTAAGCTTCCTCACCTTTGGCCATACGTTCAGCGTGCATTAATTGTGCATCAGACATCGCCATCTTAGTTTTCTGACGATTAGAATAAATTTTAGCGCCAGCTTGCAGCGCAATCTTTGCTAAACTAAACCACGCCATAATTAGAACAACTTTGCTTGTTTTTTCTTTTCCGGCAAAACACCTTTTTGACCTTTTACAGCAAAACTTTGTGTTTTTTGTGGATCTGTCATCTCAACTTCAATACCGCCAGTTTTAAAACCGTCTTTATTGATAAATTTGTTGTGATCGACCACTACTTTATCGCCATTTCCTACTTTTTTCATATTATCTCCGTTTTTTATTGATGCCCGCTTCTGAAAGTGCAATCGCAATAGCTTGTTTACGATTTTTTACTTTTTTCTTCGAGCCCCCAATGTTGAGTTTGCCTTTTTTAAACTCTCTCATCACCTTTTTAACCTTTTTTTCAGGTTTAGTCATCTTTTTTCTCATTAATCGTCTATCCCTATGATTGTATTACCTGCATTTGATTTTGCAAGTGATACTCCAGCCCTTAATTTAGCTAATTTTTCGTTTTGCTCTAGTTTATCTTCCTTAAATTCTTGATCCATCATCGTTCTAGCCTTATCTAGGTTAATTCTTTCCTCTGCTTCCTTCGCTTTTCTCTCATTTTCCATCGCTCTAAGGTCAACTTCTCTAGATTTTAACTTCAATAGAGGGTCTGAATCAAATTGTGAAGTAATTTTGTTTTCTTCTTTTGCAAATTCTGCTGTCATTTCTGCAATAAGTTGAGATTTTCTTGATTCTATTTTCTCTAAAGTCATTTTTACTTGATTTGCAATCATTGGATCAACCAATGCAGCTTGTTGCAGCTGTTGAGTTTCTAATAATTCTTGTTTAAATTCTAATTGTACCTGTTCTTGTGCCATCAAAGCAATATGCTCAAGTATATTTTTCTGCATTAGACCCATAGCTACAGGTGAATTTCTTACCATGTTAACTTGCATAAAATTTAAGTGCGCATCGATGTGTGCTCTGTGATCCTGACCAGGAAAAGCTTGAAATGGTTTTGCAGCCAAAGCTTGAATGTGTTCCATGGCAGGATCCATAGGGGTTGGTTGAGCAGGTGCTGGTAATATTGCGTTAATATTTTTTACACCGATGGCTTCGTACATAGATCTATACGCTTGATATAGATTATGAATTTGTGGATTTGATTGCGCTAATTGTAATTGTGTTTGCGCCATAGATATTCTTTGTGTTTGTGAAAATATGTTTGGATCAGCTACAGGTAAAATATCTACCTTGTCATCAAAGTCTGAAACTTTTACTTCTCTAGATCCACCAACAACATCGTATGGATAAATTGGTGGTAGGTATGTTTTAAATATATCAGCTAATAATTTAAATTCTTGTTTTAAACCTACGTATAATCTTTTGTGTATCGCTGACATTACCCGCGATCCACGCTCCAATAACGCGACCGTTGTTCCAACTGCAGCTCTTTGATTTCCGTCACCCACTTGCATATCTGCAATCGCCGCGAAACGTTGACCTGCACCAACTACAATACCGAGTAATTGTAAAAGGACCGCTGATGGTTCTTTGTATGGCAGAGTCATAAACTGATCACGTATGTTGCCACCAGGAGCATCCACGTCTCTGAACTCTCCTGGTTGCAAGGGTTGTGCATCGTCCCTAACTCTTATACCTCTAGATTTAAATCCAGCTGGTAAATTCGATAATGTTCCTGCATCTAATAATTGTCTTAATGCAGAAGTTGCAGTTCTAGATAATCCACCAATCATGTGAATTAATCCAAAACCATAAAAACCTAAACCTGGTAAAAATTTAAAATGTACAAAATAATTTGTTTTAGTTTTTTTAGAATCACCTTCTTTGTAATTTCTTCTTATAGATAAAACTTGTCTTGATCCTTCTTCAACAGTTATGACGTATGGAAGTTTAATACCTGTTGGTTCATTCCATCTGCTCCCATATCTTCAAAACCTTCTAGATCAACATTAACATGACACTCTAACAAAGTATAAATGTCGTCTTGTTTAGTTTGTTTTACTCCTTCTATTTCTTGTTCTTTTTTTGTTATGTCATCTGTTTGCATTGCAGGTTGTGCAAGATCTACATCTTTGTAGAAACCATTAACTTGTTGTTTACGTAAATCATTTTCTGACATTTTAATTACATGAACAACAGCTTCTGCATCGTCCAGACTTGTTGCTGAGTAGGGTACTACCAAATCATCGGCAGGTATAAACTTAGAGACCGCCCTACCCAAAAGATCATCGTAATAGACCTTCTTAAAAGTCGACCCACTTAGAGGGAGGTAAAACAACATTTGGTCAAACTCCGGCTCATATTCTTTCATCTGGTCCATGATCTGGTAATTCATAAAATCTTTAATTCTGTTTGATTGATCTTGTTTTTTTGGTGTTTGCGCACCTAAGATCTGTGTTCTTACAGGGCCATCACTTGGAAGTAATTCTTTATAAGCTTGTGCTTGAAATTGTGTTACGGCTTCTGACAATACTGGGTGAGTTACACCTGATGCGCCTCTAAACGGTTCTGTTCTTCTTTCATATTTGAAACCTAAAAGATCTAAACCATTTCTATAACAATCTTCCCAGTCTTTTCTTGAAGCTCTGTAATCTTTATAATCATCTACTAATTTTGAACCTAGTGGATCTAGAATTGCATCATCTAATAATTCTGCTAAATTTTGACTATGTGAACTTGATACAGGTTCTACTGCATTTGGATCAAAAGAAATTTCAGCACCGCCATCAGCAGTTTCTGTGACTTCTACTTCTTTTGGTTCTTCTTTGATGTCTTCAACGACTGTCTCAACAGGAACGTCTTCAACTTTTAATTCGGGTTCGTTTGGTAAACCTTTTTCTATCTCTGCCATGATTTCTCCCTAGTATGTTTTAGTAGCATATTTTCTCAGACTTTCCAAGCCTTTTGAATTTGGGCCAGATTGTGGCGCTACTGTTGTTGTTAAATTAGCTAACCCACCCTTTGCAAAAGTGCCTGTGGTTGGATACATAACATTTAAATTTCTTCGTTCAGTAAAGTCTTTCATTGTTTCTCTAAAAAGAGGATCTCTACCTAATTTTCTTTTTTGAGTAGGTGCAAGTCCATATGGACCATATTGATATGGATCTTCACTTGTAATAAACATATCTAGAGCACCTCCTAAATATGGGTTTAATTCACTCGCTGCATCTGAAACAGATTTTTGAGTTGTACCTTCAACAAGTAAATTACCGTATTGACCTCTTTTTTTCTTATTAGCTTCAAAGGTGCCTGCTCTTCTTTGAATGTAATTAAAAAATTCACTTCCTTGTTCATCAGTGGGCTCTGGTGTGTTTTCTATGGTTTTACTTAAATTATCTATTTGATTTAAAAGCATACCATAAGAAGGATCTTCAGGATCTGTTCTTTCTAATTTTTCATTAAGTTGATCTAACGTATTTTGATTTTTATAGTAATTATAAAAATCAAGAGCGCCTGTCTGACCAGTATTATTTACAAATTGTTCTAGTCTTTGAATATTTAAATCTTTTCCTATACCATAAGGAGTTCCACTCTCACCACCAAATGCACCAGCAATAGGTGCAAGAAGACTTTCTTCTAATATTTCTATTCCTGGTTTTCCTCTCTTGTATGGATTAACTGCAGCCGCTGCTTCAAATGGAGCTTCACCTAAAATTGTAAGACCTGTTCCTTTTAAAATTGATCTTGCTGTTGTTGCTAATGTTTTTGCAGCTCTAGAAGTTTGAATCATCTGAGGTGTTTTATTAGGAATAGAATCTATTTCTTTTGAAACAATAGTTGCAGTTTTTGCTGGATCTTTTCTTATTGCCTCATCACAACTTTGAGTTAGACCACCTACATCTTTTGCACCTAAAGCTCTACAGATTTTAATCTTAGAATTTTTTGGTAAATTTTCTACTCCTGCAACAACTTTGTTTCTAAGATCTTCAAAACCATAAAACATTCCTTTTTTCATTTTTTCAGCTTGTGCACTAATTCTATCTGTAATTGCTTGATCAACGTTTCCTCGTAAGAAAGGTTCATTTAAATTATTCATAGCTTGATTGTATTGTGATTGAGTTATCTTACCACTAGCAAGGTTTCTTGACAGAGTTAATTCAACCATGTTTATATCTTTTGTATTGTATCTTAAGTTGGTAAAAGGTTCGTCTTTTACTCCGTTAGGTCCATGCAATATTTCTAAGGTTGAAAAGCTAGGACTCCATCCATAACCATCTACTTGTATTTGTCTAATTAATTTTTCAACTGGAATTGTTTCTCCTTTTTTGAAAGGATTAGGAACTGGTGTTCCTCTAAATTTATTTAAAGCTTCTCTCGTTTGATATAATTCTTTAAAATCTTTTTTTAAAACATCTGGTGTTAAACTAGCTGTACTATATTTTTTTCCTTTGTATCCAAAAGAAACTTTTCCATATTTAAGTCTTGTTCCTTTTTGCCATGGAATTAGTTTACCTTTCGCATCAAAAAATTTTATATCTCCTTGACCTTTATTTTGATTCCAGCTTCTTAAAGCATATTTCATAGCATCTCCTTTAGCCGTAGAAACTGATTTAAAAATATCTTTTCCTTTACCATAAGTGTAAGCTGGGTTTCCTTCTATAAGTGTATTAACTTCTGTAAGTTGTTCTGCTAGAGGTAATTCTAATAAATATGCATTACTAGGTTTATTTAAAAAATTAGGTAATCTTTCTACCTCTTTTTTTATCGCTTTGTATGATGGTGATTGATCTCTAAGTTGTATGAAGAGCGGTCGACTAATACCCACTCTTTCAGTTATGGTATCTGCTAAAATACCAGCTTGAGGTGATTCACTAGTTAATAAATCTCTAACAACTTTATCTATTTTATCAACTTGAGTGTCTAATTCATTTAATATTGGAAAACCTCTTGTACTACCTTTATCGAAACTACGAAGATTAGGTTTTCTTTTTTTCTTACCATCCAAAGTTAATTCAGTATCGTATCTTGGTTTCATGCCAAGTTTATCTTCAGCTTTAAAAACTATTTGTTGAGTAGACACATATTTGTCTCCTGCATTAGCCTCAGCCACAAGTTCAGTTAAAACTTGATTTCTCTTATCATATTGTCTTTGTAATGCAGGAGCTATGTCAGTTGAAGCAATATTAGGTTTAATATCTAATCTAGTTCTTCTTCCATAAATAGTTTTGGCATTAAATCCTCCACCTTTAATTCCTACCTCACTTCCTGGAACTCCTGGTATAATCTTTTTTTTATTTAAAAATTCTGCAAACTCTCCATCTGTTCCAGTAAAATTTTTATAAAGTTCTCTAAACTTTTCGTCAGTTATTTGCTTTCCTTTTCTTTTATCTATAATGTCTGTAAATACACCCATTACTTCTTCCTAAACATTGTTGCTAAACCGCCTTTGGCAAAATCTTGTACATCTTCTGGATCAACAAAATCTGTTGGGTCGACATCTTTATATGGAGTAATATCATCAGCTCTGTCCCCTATAGCTTCTGCTTCATCTATTCTTCTTTGACCTATTGTATATTTTTCTTTATTAGTGCCTTTTGCATAACCTTCTAACTTTGTAGAACTACCACCTAAAATTTCATCTACGTTATCTACAACCTCACCGTCAACATCAAAGCCGCCATCTGGATCTGTCATTCTATAAACTGTATCACTTGCTTCAAAATCTCCTGCTGTTTTAACAGCTTTACCTGTTTGATAATCTAAAACTTCAACACCTGGTGGTGTGTAACTTATATCGTATTCTGCATCATAACCATTTTTACCTTGAACTTCTATTCTACCATCATCATATTTATAAAGTTCAACATCTGGAAGTTGTTTGTCTTTGTACAATGTAACATCAGCGTCTATTTTATTTCCAACATTTTTAGTTACCATCTTATCTACAAAGTCTGGAAACCAAGTTGGCATTGTCGTTGTTGTATTTTTCAACGGTACAACTTTACTCACTGTTGCAGCAGGTTTAAATAATTTACCCACAATAGGTATTGATGCTAGACCTGCCATAAGTTTCATAAAAGTTCTACGACCAGGATTAGGTGGTCCACCGTCTTTTAGTCTTGGTCTAAACATGGTAGCCAATCCACCGTCCGCGTTCAACGCTCGTTTGTCCCTGCCTACTTTTAAATTCTTCAATACGTTTTCTATTTGTAATATTTCTCTATCTAAACTTTCGACCGTTGATCCTTTTAACATTTGTTTCATTTCAGGTGGCATCATCATTCTTATCATGTCATCACCAACTTCTCTAAACTGAGGAGGAAAATTATCTCTGTTTGCTAGTAAAGATCTACCTGTTTTTAATAACTCAAGTTTATTTTCTAATTGTTGTATTCTTAATAGATTCATGTCCGCCATATCTTTATCAGACACAAAAGGTTTTGCTCTCTTTGGAACTTGTGATTTAGGATTACCTTTTTTAAGAACATCAGAAGGTTTATCCACGCCTTGTTTCTTGGCTAATGATTTTATTAAATTTTTAAATCCAACACCACCACCAAAGATAAATTCTTCTCTCTTAGGTCTAAACATTGTAGCAAGTCCGCCTCCTGCATTTTTGCTTCTTCGAACTGACCTATCAAACTCACCTTGAAAATCTAATGTATCTCCTTTTTCCATTAATAGTTTATCGTAAGCTTCAGGATTTTTTCTTCTATCTTTGAGCATTGTAATCACTCTTAATTGTAAATCTCTATCAAGAGTCATAATCTCATCTGCCATCTTTTCATCTATCTCTGGAAAATTTTTTAATAATTTTTCCCTACTTAATTTAAATCCTGATGGAGTCTCTTCTACATCTAAAATTCTTCTATTCATCCTCTCATTGAACTCTCCGAACATTTCTCTATTTAAAGCTGACTCTGGACGAGCTATTTTATCTGCAGTTGTAATTGCTTTCTTACCAAACTTAGCTTGCATTTTTGCAATTAAATTAACAAGGCCACCGCCTGCAAAATCTTCTGGATCTTTGTTTTTCATTCTTTTTTCAATCTCTAATAATTCTTCAAACGTTTCATCACCACGCAATTTTACACCAAGAAACTCTGACATTTTATTATAATCAATATTACCTGGTCTTGTTTTATCTTTACCACCTGGAATAATTTTAGGCTTAAAACCTTTAAAATCTTTTGCTTTATCTGTTCCTGGTATACCTAAATTATCTCTTGGTATGAAATCTTTAAAGTCAGGATTTTTACCTGGCATGATTCTTTCTCTGTAAAGATCTAATTGTCGTATTTGATTTTCAATATAATTTGCTTGTTGTTTTGTAAGTTTAAAACTATCACTTGCTAAAAGAAAACCAACTTTACCTAAGAATCTATCTAGTTCTTCAAACTGTCGAGGAGTCATTTCGTTAAACGGAATAACTTTTAAATCTTTTCCTTTAAGACCAAACAAAAGTCTAGTGATTCCTGTGCCTATAGATTTTTTACTCATTAGTAGTATTTATACTCCTTGTGTGGAAGATTTTCTTCCTTGTAATCTTCAGGGTGTTGTACAAAACCACCCTGTCTGAATCTCATGACAGCTTGTGTTGTTGAGTCAACCAAGTCGTCGTGATCACCATAGGGAAATGCTGCGCACTCTTCTATGACTTCTTCAGCGTATTTTTCTTCGGGCGCCCAGATAACACCTGACTCAAACAACGGTGCTACGGCGTTAACTCTTGCGTGTTTATCTTGTCCTTTACTAGGACTAAAATTAACTACGGGTATGCCCATCTTACGTAACTCGTAAGTTAAAGGTAAACCAGAAGCCTTAGACTCTATCACAACTGTCTCTGGTTTCCAATACTGATATTGCTCTAATGCTACACGTCTTAACTCAGGAAACTCGTATCTATCCTTCAAAGCATCTAATAATATCAGGTTAGGCCCTGAGTCATCATTTGGATAAAATACACCCCACGTTGTAATTGCAGAGTAATCTGCAGTTTCTTTTTTCAAGAATGCTGTATCGTATGATTGTATGACATGTTTTAAAGGTGGTATGTCATCCTTCTCCCAAACTTTCCACCAATCTCTTTTGATGATAGATCCTTCTTCTGATGTAGGATCTTGCATCCATTGTGCATTCCATTTAGGCACGGACAACGAAGCTTTGACACCTTCGAGTTCTTCTAACTTCCAGAACTCTGGCCATACAGGTTCACCTGATGGCATGATAGCTGGAAACTCTACGACCTCCCACTTATCAGATTTAATTTCTTTTTGTGACTTCATCAATGCACCGGTCAAGTCTTTTGTAGACCAACGAGTCATAACCACGACGATTGCTCCGCCTGGCTGTAAACGTTGACGAGGACCAGAGGTGTACCACTCGTAAGCCTTCTCAAGAGCAGCCGCGTTCAGCGCATCTTGTTCAGAGTGTGGGTCATCGATAATCAATAAGTCCGCACCACGGCCCGTGATTGCCGAGCCCACACCAGCTGCATAGTATTCACCTCCTTGCTCGGTTTCCCATTTACCCGCAGCTTGTGAATCTTCTCTGAGTCTTGTTTTAAATATTTGTTGATACTCAGGAGAGTCAATCAAGGTTTTGGCTTTTCTACCAAAACGTATTGCGAGTTCTGTAGTGTGTGTGGTTTGTATAATTTTTAAATCTGGTTTTCTACCTACCATCCATGCAGGCAAAAGGTTTGATGCAAATTCTGATTTGGTATGCCTAGGTGGCATATTAATAATTAATCTTTTTATTTTTCCATTTGCAATATCATTAAATTTTTCTGCGATGATTTTATGATGGGACCCTTCTATAAATTGTGGCCATACGTGCTTTACAAATTTTAAAAAATTTGAATGGACTTGGGACCCCTTTTTCTTTTCTGCTAATTTTTGTGCATACTTAACGAATTGACGCTTGGCGTCAGGTGGTAATTTTTTTATTTCATCTATGTTCATGGGACCCCTATAATGAATTTAACCTGTGTCTATCTGTAAATCAAGGCATAAAGGTATAACTATTGGGACCCCTTTTTACAAATATGGTGGGTGGGTGGGCCCACAGGCAGCAAGTTCTAAACAGAAGTAGGACCCGCGCCNGAAGGGCGCGCAAAAAAAGAGGGCGCCGAAGGCGCCCTCTCTTGTTTAGTTATGTGTGATTATTTTAGCCGTGCCATTGTGATGGCACATTGTTTGGTATGTAAATTGCTGGACCAAATATAATATCTAGATCACCATAAGACTCAGCATATAACTTACTAGCTGGTTCATTGTAGTCTAGTTGTTTGATCTTGCCCTCTTCATTCACAATCAAGATACCATTGTTAAGTCTAACAACCTCAACATATCCGCCGACAAATTTTTGTGCGTCTTGTAATGTTGGATCGTCTTTCTTATTTTCTATTGTTTTAAGTGTTGTCATATATGGGATATTATATTATTGCTCAACATTGTCAATCTTATTTATTACGGTCCTTGTATAACTTCCCCAATGTGTATCGGTCGTTTCTTTTTTGGGGTCCTCAATCGGTGTTTCAAGTGGCTCTAGTCGTGGGGCAATTCTTATAACTTGCTCAACATATTTATTTGCAAAGTCATTATAACAACCGTTGCTACAAAAATATTCATAGAACCCACTAGGATAACCATTCTCGTTTATTTTTATTTTTCTAGTTCTTAAAACCTTAGAACCTTTAGACCCTCGCACACGGTCCTGAGTTGTGTATGTATGACAACTCGGACCGTGGCACCAATGATACTCAGCCATTGTTTAGTTCCCCTTTAGTTAGTGAGATTGCACTCTCGCCACTTGCACATCTATAACCGCCTCTATCTCTATCGTAATAAATAATATATCCATTACCGATTTTACACTTGTCGTCCCATTTAGCATTTCTATAAACGGGCTTTCCATTGTACTTTTTTGGTTTATAACAAATTGAAAAATACACTGCCTCTTTCAATTTCTCTATAACCGTTTGTGCGTCTGTTTTTTTCATTGTGTCCTCTTTCTATTTCTATGTTATGTATGGGATATTATCATATCCCATACATATTGCAACACTTAATTTACAGCTTGTTTTTCGTATTGTAGTCTTGCCTTAATCTTCTCTTCTCTTGATACGTTTTTATTTTTCATACCCTTAATTAAGTTTGCAAGATTTGTTGGGTTGTAAATTGTAAGACCCGTTGAATTAGATTTCACTAATTCTGCCTCGTCTAATTCTATCCCAAGTTCTTTTGCTAACTCAATTCCCTCACTTAGATATCTGTATGCTTTCAAACCAATCTTTAATTGTTCGGCTTGTTTCATAACACTATCTATCCACGTTTGATGAGTAGAAACAACTTTTGCTTTTGCCTCTCGCCACGCAAGAAAGATATTGTATTCATCTTTTGTGCAAGCGATTGCTCTTGAACGACAATGACTTGTACCAATGACATCAAGATAGAATTGCGAATTGTAGTCCTTACATAAACCAACAGCATTATTATCATTATCACTATGGTAATAATTGCCTGAGTGTTTCCCAATAAATTTATTGTTCGCCTCTATGTGTTTTGTTTTGTGTGGGTTGTTTTCCTTGCCCTCTTGTTGAGCAATTATATCTGCGTTCAAGCCATTGGCTTTGAGTTCTTCACGATAGTATGCGTGGGCAAAGTGGTCGCGTTCTTCATTATCGCCATACTCATTACCATTGAGATTGCCATACAAACCAAAATCAAAATGTGATTTAGTTGATTTTGTTTCGCCCTCATCATCAACATCTTCCGAGTGTGAGAAGTAAAAGCATTTATCTTTTGCAACTACATCACACGGGTCGCCATATTTCTTTTTGAAATGTCTTAACGTGGCAACGTCTGTTGAGGGATATGACCTCTCTACTACGGCACGTGCAACATCAAACGCGTGTCCTTGCATTTCATTGAATTGCTCTCGGCTTTCCATAAATGCTTGTCTTTCTTGTGTGTCCTCTTTCTCGAATACATCTTTTATACGATTGTATATTTTATTTCTGTATTCGGTGTTCATACGTATTTTTGACATATATTACCTTTTGTTATTGTTTTTAATACTTGACAATCTATGGGAAAATTCCTATATTGTCAATATGAAAAAGAAAGATAATTACACTTGTACAATTTGTGGTGAGTTCACTTCTTATGATGAATGGGCAAAACCGAATGTTTCGTGCATAAATTGTGGGAGTGAAGAATGATAGAATTATTCATCTTGATAGGTATTGTCGGTGCTATCGGCATTGCCTATTTTGGAATAATGGGAACATAGCTTGCTTGGAATGTGAGTACAAACACTAGAACAGAGGTGAAGATAATCGGTGAACGCGCCCGATGAGACCAGATAACTGCCGATCTCTGGGCCCTCCGTGTACCTGCAAGCGCTTGAACCCGATACACTGTATCTTGATCGTCCATAACTTTCTTTTACAGTGTATCGGGGTCAAGCCAGGTCCCACACTAGACCTAGGTTAAGTCGTATAAGCACGCAAGTGTCGACAGGATAGTTGCAAACGAACTGGCCTGGCCTAACAAAGGACATAATGAGATGGTAAAATGGACAACATTAACATTCAAGCAACTAGCAGCCCAGAAGAACCTGCGGATGGATGCCGGTTATTGGATAAAACAAAAGGAAAAAAATGACAAAAAAAATAACAATCGAGCTACAAGCCTCAAGCGGCCAGCAGAAAAGCTTCATCGCGGACCTGTATCTAAGCATGCTGCCATGGCAAAAGTACGCAAAATTTAAAATTAAATCTGGCGGTAAAATCTACAAGCCACAAGCTGCGAGCTTCAAGCATCAGCGCTACAGGCCAGAAGCAAGAAGCAACAAGCCGCGAGCTTGACAAGAATCACAATATGGGATATTATAAGATATGAAAGTATCAGAAGCTAAAAAAATAACAGGCGGCCTGTCGAAGCCCTCCAAAATGCCTGGCCCGGCTTATAACCTGCCAGCATATAAATGTATTACAGGCGCGAAGCTTGCGAAAGTACCTGGCAGCGTATGCGCTGGTTGTTACGCCCTGAAGGGCCGTTATAGATTTAGCAACGTCCGCGATGCGCTGGACCGTAGACTGGCGAGCTTACAGCATCCAGAATGGGTCGACGCTATGGTGACCCTGATCGGCAAGCAGCCCTATTTTAGATGGCATGACAGCGGAGACATCCAGAGCGCATGGCACCTTAAACAAATTTTTGAAGTTTGTGTCCGAACGCCTGGGACGCGTCACTGGCTGCCAACGAGGGAAGTTAAATTCCTGAAGTTGTTAGATCCAGAAGCGGTCCCTGGCAATCTTACCATCAGGATCTCAAGCCACATGATTGACCAGCCGCCAGTCAAGTTCTGGCCGTGGACGTCAACGGTGGGAAGCTCAGGCGGTACGTGTCCCGCGCCTAAGAATGGAAATAAATGCGGACCGTGTCGCGCATGCTGGGACAGGAAGGTCCAGAACATACAGTATCATGAACATTAAACTACATACACATCCAGATCTATTGCCTGATCATTATCCAGAGTACTACGCTCCAAGGCGCAAGCGGCGAGCTAAAAGCAGCAAGCGACAAGTAACAAGCAACAAGCGTCAAGCATCAAGCGGCAAGTTAAGCAGCAAGCGTTGAATGTGATCCCAATCATCAAGCGCCAAGCAGCGAGCTTCGCGATGGTCGAGCAGCAAGCCGTGAATCGCGGCGCTCTCATAAAGTTTTACGTGTCGTGGATCGTCTGTCTGAAGCAAGATGAAATTACGTTTCGTACGAGTCATATGGAATAGTTTTTGATGTGGTGAGAACGATACTTTGTTGCCCTTTGCTACCTTCATCTCAACAAGGAAAAAACCACAAGAATCATTGTATCCCAACAAATCTGGTACACCAAAAGAACTCCAAGATTCCAGTCTAGTCCACTGTATTTTGGGTGTGTTTTTCTTAATTTGTTGCCAAAATTTTGACTCTGCTTTCATCGTACATACACCTTTTTAATTTGACTTTGTTCGTACAAATATGTATAGCAAAATTATGACTAGAACACCAGTGTTAACAGATAAACAAAAGAAGTTTGCAGAACTTCTTGTCTACAACGAAGGCAGAAAGAGTCCAGCCGAATGTGCTCAGGCTGCCGGATACACTACACGACCAAGACAGTCTGCATCTGAACTACGTAACCCAAGAGTCTATCCTCTTGTTGCAAAGTATATTGGTGAACTAAGACGTGAAGTGCAAGAGAAGTATGGTAGTTAACTTTGAGAAACATATTACAGAGCTTGCTAGAATCAGAGATGAAGCTAGAGCAAAAGGAGCTTGGTCTGCTGCAACAAATGCAGAAGTGGCTAGAGGAAAAGCTGCCGGATTGTATATTGATCAGAAATTAATAATGACTGGTAACTTGGACCAGTTGTCAGAGGAAGAACTAGAATCTAGAATGAAACAAATTTTAGATGATAATAAACTTATTACAGTCGAACCTTCTCCATCTTCAGAATCACACCAAGAGGAAAAACATTCCGATCAGAAAATACCTCATCATCCTGATCGTATGAACTAAAGGTCCACAAATGCTTTTTATCTTTCTTGTAAACATAGGCTTGGGTTATCATAATGCTAGGCATGAATCTATCGAACTCATCCACAGTTGCATGGGCTGCGTCCCCGGTGATGTCGACCCACTTGATACTATAGAAGTAATAACGCTTCTTATTAATTATAGCGGATTTATAAATTGATTTTTTTCGTCTCCTAGGCATATCTCTATATAAGGGAGATTTTAGGGCAAATAAAGTTTTTTCAAAACTAAAAAAGGTCTCGCGCGCCAAGTAGAGCAGTGTGCCAAGTGTGCCAAAGGGCTTGGCACAGCTATTAGTCAATAATACCAACACTTATAGGTCAAAAACAGGGTGTGCCAAGTGTGCCATGAACTTTTTTGTATCACAAAAAAAAATAATTGCCCAAAATCTCCACTATAGTGGCACAGTCTATGTTTGATTGAATGTTGGCGAAATTATGGCTTGCCTTTTTTCTGCCTTAATTACTACTCTAATTGATGGTGCGCCTATCACCGTAGACTCTTGGACCTCAATACGTCTGATCTTCTCTAGTCTGCCATTGTCCATCTCTACAAAAATCTCAGCATTACTGATGGCTGTACCTTTGTTGCCATCAGTAAACTGGTCTAAATATTCTTGTAGGTGTTTAACGTACATCTTTTCTTAGCTCCTTATATACTGCTTTCCAACCATCAACACTTAATCCCGGTGGATTACCCTTTAACAATTTAAATATAAGTGGATAATTTATCATAATCCAAGCGTACATTTTCTCATTTTTTGTCATTATTTTGGCTCTTTGCCTCGTAAAGTTGTAGATATAAAATTGTTATGCTTGTTTGTATACTCTACAGCATATTCTTTCTTATGATCTAGTTGTCCTTTTAGTTTTTTGAGAGACATGGCGTACATGTTTTGCACTTCATCTTTGCCTAACTCTCTAACTTTGTATGTGTATCTCATGGCCAAGTATACCACCATATAATAGCTAAACCTACTACGAAACACATAATCATTTCCCAAGTTTGCATTTCTACTATATTTTCCATTATGCTGGTTGACTCCCTAATTCTAAGAAAATCTTCCACTCTCTCCTATTTGGAAAATCACACTTGTCAAACAACTCACACGCGTGGTCTCCATTTTCTGCATCAATAAACAAATTAATGTTATGTTTAACGTTATGAAACATATAGACGTGAGTCTCTTTTGTTTCATCATTTATATCTTGAAATCTTGGTTCTGCTGCTAAATCATCAATAGCTTTATTCCAAGGTGATGATGTTTTTCTTTTTTTGGTTTTCATATTATCCTTTCTGTTTTTCATTAATATAGGAATTTCTGTGGTAGTTGTCAAGTCTTTCTAGCCACTTGTATTTATATTCTTTTAGTTCTTTACCTTGTAAAATAAACTCTTGATAATACAGATCAGCACTACACATCATCACAACAAACTTATCTATGTACGTACCATATATTGTGTCATGTGCCATACAATACGCAGCACCTTGTGTGAAGTAATCTGATATCCACTCTCTTTGTTTTGGTTTATTTGTCTGTTTAAAATCTACAATTGCATCTGACCCATTATGGACACATGCTAAATCTGTTTGGCCTGCATACAATCCAGGATAATAGATGTTGACTTCTGTTCCGTAATAATCTGATACATTACACAATCCACGTTCCGCGATACGTTCTGCCATCTTCGTTGCTTGCTGTCCAAGCTCTGTCATGTCCGCGTAACCCTTACCAAGTATCTTATGTTCAAGCACCTTATGCATTGTCGATCCACGATTCGCGGCACGTTGTTTTATTTGGTCCGCTTTCTTCGCACCCTCTCTCGCTCTCCACTCAGCTAACTTCTTTCTTTTCTCTTCACTTTGAGTTGCAGCTAAGATCGTTGTCACTGATGGTAGTTTCTCTTCACCAATAACATAGTGACGTTTACCTTCTATCGTCTCTCGATGTGTACCCGGATAAATAAACTTATCTATTTTTTTAATCTCTAAAGCCATATCTCGTTATACCCACCTTCTTTATTCTATCGTAATGTTTTAAGACCATTCGACCTTTTTTAATTTTATCCTTACAACGCATGTAAGGTAATAACTTTCTAATAACCTGTTCTACTTGTCGATGGCTAAGTTGCCAACGTTTTTGTGGTTTAGATTTATTTCCAATGGCAGTTATTCTAGATGGTATATTTATAATAGCACCTGTCTTAAAAAATTTATAACAGTCATTGATAAGACCAAAGTCAGTGTTAGATATCTCGGCTCTTATAGTCATACAAGGATATCTTCTCTTTTGTCTTGGATTGTATTTCTGTATTTTACTCGTCGTGATACAGCCCTCACCATCAAATAATCCTGCTATGTATTGTATCGTTAGTTTATTCTTTCTAGTGTATTTCATGTCAAATACTCCAGTCTATATAGATCTCTCATACTCTTTTCCCTCTTCTTTTGTTGTTCTTTCTTTTTATTGGGTATCGTCTTCGCGCGGTGCTGGTGTAAAGACTTCGCTACTGGGTTTCTTCGCGTAACCTGTTCCTTTTTCACGGTTCCTCCATCGTTTGTTCCATGCGTAGACACTCATCTTACTACCCACATGTTCTATAATAGAATAAATTCTATCTAAGAATTTTATATAATAATATTTAATCTCACTCATTAGATCCGGTATCGTCACCTTTAAAAAATCTCCTTAAATGTTCTTCGTATTCTTTTTCAGATTGTTCTTCAAATCTAGGTCTATCGGTCGGGAGGTCTCCATCGCGACTGGAACTCACCTCCTCTTCCGCCGAGGACTCGTCGCTACCCTTATCAGGTCGTTGCTTAGGTCCAGAGGAACGCAATTCTGCAGGACTTGTACCCCTACCTCGGTAATTTACAAAGTTATCTGTGTTCTCATTGTTTAGTGTGTCGTTCTTTTTAATCATATAACCCCCTTCGATCTTAGGTCTTCGGGTGTATGATTATCATCGATTACTATCTCACCTTCACTATCACAATCAGTGCACTGTGCGTGCATCTCTTCCTTTGCTAAATGGTATGGTACCCTGTAAAAGCCGTTACCCTTACAGGTTGGACATATAATCTTAGTTTGATTTTCCATTTTTTTTACCATTACCTTTATTATCCTTAAAAAACCTTATCAATCTACCTATCATAGACGACCTGGTTCTGTTTGTTTTATCTGCAAGTATTCCAAGTTCTTTCCAGTCCTCGCGCTTTACAGACAAAGATTTGTATTTTGCTGGATCAGCCATAATACTATCTCTCCTTTCTTTTGTTTATTATTTTCATTTGATATGGGAATATATAATATTAAATCAAGGCTTGTCAATAATATTTTTTTAGTATAAAAAGAAGATCTCTTCTCACACCTTTTGTTTGCTCGTTGGGCGTTCTAGCCCGACGAGCACTAAACTTCAGAACCAACTTGACATTTAAATGCAATTACAATCCCGTCTTGGTTAACATGGTCTCGACCCAAATCGGACATCATGTCTTTTGCTATTTTATATCCTTTCATTGCACACTCGTAATGCGTGTTAAAATGCACATCATGTACCATAGGTGGTAAACACTCTAGATGTATTTGCGAGCAGATTGATATTATCAATAAAAACTTCATAGCGTACCTTAGAATTGTTCTAAACTAACGACCCTGGCCCCGATACTTCTTACGGTGTGGTTTTCTTTTGTTCATATTTTTAGTATGAACTCCAGGTCTTTTTTTGGGTGTTCTTTTAGTGTAGTTACTTACTCCGAAGAGCGGTTTTCTTTTAGCCATAATTTATCCTGTTCAGTCATGGCTAAATATTTTATGTGGCCATTAACATATTGTTTTATCTCTTCACCACAATTTGTGCACTTATAATAATCACGCACGATAGATACAAAGACTACATTTTCCTTACACTCAGGACATTGTCCTATGTCTGTCTCAATATCTTTTATTAAACTTTTTAAAAATTTCATTCGCTGTCCTTTTTAACGTAATAAAATATAACCAATAATAGAAAAATTATAAAGAGTATATCTATCATTCTGTCACTCCCATGATCCACAACACAATAAATACATAACAGATAATTTCCATTACTTTAGGATCTTAACTATTTTTTTTCTATCCATGTATACTTCTGTCTGAGCCTTTACTTTCTGACAACTAAACACAACTCTCTCAGGATTAACCTCGTTCTGCGCGATACGTTTTGATTTCAAACAATCGCTGAGGTTGTTTTTGTATACATGCTCTATCATATTTCCGTTTAAAGTTAAGATAAGTGCAAATACAGTTTCTATCATTAATGACCAGTCCCGTTTCTAATTAGTTTCTCTACATCTTCAGTCAACTTCTCTGTTCTTTTCTTTAAAAACTCTATGTTAACTGCATTGTTTCTCATACCTTTAATTTCTTCTTCTACATCTTCTAGTAAACCACTAACGTGTTCTACAATCATGAAAAGCTCTGCCTCTCCAGCTGATTGACCTAACTCACCTCTTGGATACTTTATTCTAAACTCTGAGTTAGCCTCTAGATCTTTTGTTATTAATTCTATTTTTGTTGAGTGTTGATTTAATTTTTCGTGAATGCCAAAATAAGCCCACGTTCCAACCGCAATCATCGCGATCAAACTAGCAACCGTCTTCATCGGCATTTGTACAGCTGCGGATTCAGAAATTTTTAGGGCCATAAATTACCTGTTGAATCTAGACACGATCCATTCCCATGCAGCTTTTACTTTTTCCCAAGCTTTGCAGCAAATGTTTTTACATTTTTCAATCATGTTTTTTCTCCTCAATTTCGTAGAAGAACTTATCAGTATCTTCTGTTTTCCATTGACTTGTGTTTTCNACNTTCCATTCAGATGTTTGCACTTTCCAATCTGGCACATTATCTTTAACAGTGAATGANGGGATATCCCANATACATCTATTGTTAGGTTGTGCTGCATAGTTCCCNTCNTCNAGNGCTATGATNTGNGCACATTTGTGCTCGTGCGGTATCTCTGAATGATCCGTATCTANTATATTAGCTCTCTGGGTGNGCAAAGTCAACGGTAAATANGTANTTACCNNGGTGCCATTTNTTATCTTTTCCNATNTATTTACCGGCTTGTGCCTGCTANAATATCCCAAGNAGTAACAGCAGGATAATAACTAAAACAATTCCANAGCTGTAACTCGTCAAGTCTACGTCTAGGAACTTCNNTTGGNTNANANCCTCTTTGAATGAACGCAGATATCGGGAGACGATAGAAGANAGCTCCATTTTCCATAATACAATGAAAAAGGATACTACGCCCTGTAATAGCCGAAAGACCAAAGATAATACAGTCTTCAACTTCTCCATGATGTTTCTTAAGGTCATAAAGATATTCTCTCCTTATCTGTGCGTATTCCGGTGGTATGTTTGCATTTAGATATGCCATAGTAAGTCCTCATTTTATTTCGCCCCAGTTGTCTCCACTATCGAAGTCAACTTTATTTGGTACTTGTAACTCCACAGCTGATTCCATAATTTTAATTATCTCTTCAGCTTTTTTATCTGACTCCACCGATATATCGACTTCATCATGTATTTGTATGTGTGGTACTATACCATTTTCGTAAAGACAAACCATAGATTTTTTTGTCATATCTGCGGCTGACCCTTGTATCAATCTATTTAAGGCCTTGTATGTAAATGCTCTCTTCAAAGGTTCGTCGTATTCTTTTCTTGCTTGTTCTAGTGGTAGAGGTTTGTAGACTCCAAAATGTATAGGTTGCCATAAATCAAAATGACAGGCTCTACCAAGAAGTGTACGTATCTTGCCTCTATCGTTTGCTTTGTTCGATACATTCTCCATGAGTCTTTTCACAAATGGTGCTTTCATATGATACTGTTTTATTAGTTTTTCTGCTGAGTCTTTCATTAGACCCAATTCGGCCATGAGTTTGTTTTTACCCATACCATACATAAGACCCAAATTGATCGTCTTGGCTTGCTTACGTTCTATACCTGCCATATCTGCAACTACCTGGTGGAAGTCTGCATCACCAGCTCTGTATGCATCAACGATTTCATTTACACCTGGCAACTCTTGTAGCTTTGCATAGTGCACAAGTATTCTAGGTTCTTGTTGTGAGTAGTCAAACGTACCCCATTTACAATCTTGTTCGGGAATGAATATTGACCTAATTAAAGGGCCTAAATCCTTATGTCTTGCAGGTATCTGCTGTAAATTGGGGTTAGACATACTAAACCTACCAGTGACTGTGCCACCATCATCAGACCTAATTTGATTTATATCTGCATGTATTCTGCCTTTGTGTGAATGTTTTAATATTGTTTCTATAAATGTTGTATGTGCTTTGTTTATCTCTCTTGCACTAGCAATATCTTTTGCTATCTCGTGTGGGTGATTAGCTAAAAAGTTTTTTGTAAAACTAGGTTTGTTTGTTTTTGCAGTTCTGTCATAGGGTAATTTTAAATAATCAAATACTTTTGCAATAGAAGCAGCGGCCCATATCTCTACATCTACATTTGTAAGTTTTTTTATTTTATCTAATATGGTGTTCTCTCTTTGTATAAGAGTCTTTTTTATTTTGTGTGCTTTGTCTATATCTACACGCACACCTTTGAATCTCATGTCTACAAGACAAGGAAACAATCTTGATTCTAATTTAAATATATCTGTAAGTTCTTGTGCATATAATTCTGTTTCCAATCTTTGCCATAGTTTTAATGTAGCCTCTGCATCTTTTTCTGCATACTGACCAACATACATAGATGGTAGTTTCCATAAATCTTTCTTTGCATCTATCTCCCACGCTTTTGCTGCAGCTTGTAAAACTTTTTCATCTTTACCAATACCAACGTATTGTTTTGCTAATGAGTCTAGTCTGTATGATAATCTNTTTTCATTTATTAGAGAGGCAGCTATCATAGTATCAACTATCTTACCTTTGATATGCATGCCGTTGGATCTTAACCAACACACATCATACATCGCATTGTGAAATATAAATGTCTTGTCTTCTCTGTTGAATAAATCTCTGAGCCAACTGAATACTAATGTCGTATCCATGTTGCCACCACTCTGATGACCTATTGGAAAATATCCTGACCAACCCTCTACAGCCAGCGCTACACCAGCTATGTGGCCATTGCCAACCACGTTCCCCGATCCACTCACAGTTAAGTTTGGATCATATGTTTCAAGGTCAACGGCTATTTCTTTGTAATGCGTTAGATCTTTTAGTTCGTCCGGCATTACCCATTCGGTTTCAGGTGCAAACAACGGTTGTTGTGTAGTTCTCACTTATTACTCTTCTTCCAATTATCGTAACCTTTTTTCCAATCTTCTCCATCACCATCAAATTTACATTCACCAGCTATCGCCATGTATGCAGCGGCATCGATGTATGTATCTTCAGTTGGATTACCAAACTTTGTTCTTGCAACTTTTAATAAAGCTAACATCACAGCCGCGTCGTGTGCTGTAATTTCTTTATCAAGATATGCTGACCAAAGTTTACCTATGTTACTGTGATTAATTACTTTATCTCCGTACGTATTTGCTCTTGGTCCAGAAATAAGATCTTTTGCTGTTTGTAGTGCTTCTTCTGTTTTCATAATATATAGGCCTTGTTAAAGTCTTTTGGATCTACAATATGTAACTCTTTCTTCGTTCTTGTTGTTCCAGTGTAAAACAATCGATGTAGTTCATCAGGATCATTCTGGAATGTTTCAAGTGCTGAATTAGTTAAGTCCTGTAGAATAAGAACTTTGTTGGCCTCTCCTCCTTTTGCTCCNTGTATTGTTGACATTNTNATACGAGGGTTCTAANATTTATCTTCTCTCCATTAGCCCTCATATTCCTTATATAGTTTTCTGTGAAAGTATCAAGTCCTTCAAACGAATCATACCAGACTTTGTCTGTCATCAGACCATATTTTTCCTTACATTCTTTCAATGTATATTTCTCTTCAGAGTGAAATAGTTTACCTTCTCTAAACCCGTCTGCCACATTTGTGCCTAAATATCCGTAGATGTTTTTAATCTCAATATGTGTGAGTTCTGAACCCTTTCTCCACTGTTCCCAGTTTTGTAGAGCCAGTAATAATTTTACATCTATTGAGTTTTTGTTTTTGTATTTGTAATACCAACCTCTTAATTCACATAGTTCTTTTACATCTTCTAACATAAAGTTTGCTGTGGCTAGTACAAGCCATTGTCCCTCTGACATATCAACTTGACTAAGATCTGAGTATTTTCTTAGGATACCTTGTTCTGATCTAGGTTTATATTTTTTATCAAATCTATTATTTACTTTCTTAATAATGCTTTGAGATAATTCATGTATTGGTCCACCTGGTATTCTAAAAGACTCATCTAATACTTTGATAGTATCAACTTCTTTTTTTAAAGATATAAAGTGATCTACATCTGCACCTGCCCATTTAAATATAGCCTGATCATCATCACCTGCTATGTATGTTTTGTCTGTGTCTCTCCACATAGATCTTACCATGTCCCACTGTAAAGAGGACAAGTCTTGTGCTTCATCTATAAACAATACCTCGAAGTTTGTTTTAGTATCTCTAGCTATGTAGTCTACGATTAGATCTGTAAAGTCTTTCTTTTTCTTTTCTTCTTTGAATCTTTTTAGTTCTTCAGATAATAGATACAAAGTATTTCTTTCTATATCTAATATGTTTTGTCTAGAGTCATAATACTTTAACAAGTCTACTTGTTTTACTCTAGCTGTCTCTATGATTGTTAGATACTCATTATCAGAATTAAATGTGCCGTCTTCATTTGAATACTTTGCTGTCTTGATAGGTATGTTACACTTCTTGCCAAACTCTTTATAGTCTGCTGGAGACATCATCTTTTCTCTTGACATACCTAATTTCTCAAATGCAAAAGAGTGTAGTGTTCTAAAATTTTCTAAATCAGTATCTTTGTCAAGTTCAAATTTTTTTGCCGCTCTCTCAGCTGCTTCGTTTGCAGCTTTCCTGGTAAAAGAAAAGTAACCTATTTGTCTAGGCCGCACTCCTTTTTGTATGAACTCGTCTACTAGATTCAGTAGTGTTGTTGTCTTTCCTGTTCCCGGTGGACCTAATATTATTGTTTTCATATTTTTTTATTTTTCTCTCTAATCTTTTTATTTTTGCTTGTGCCATATCAAGTTGTTCTTTTATTATGTGCCAGTGATACTTCCAGTTTGTGCCTTTCATTAGAAATGTTCCTCCTCATATTTTACTTGTGATGTGCTTGCTTCTATTTGTTTTAGCGCTTTTATTTTTATAAGCCTTGGTTGTTGTTTCTTAACTCTAACTCTAGACTCTTCAACAAATACATCTAACTGTTTTAGTAGATTACCCGTCTTAGTTTTATCTAGTTCCCAATTGTTTCGCTTACAAAAATTATAAAAGTCTTCCATTCTAAAATATGTAAATTCTCTATCAGCATCTGTAAAAGGTAATTTGTTAAACACATCATCTATTGTTCTTGCTGATTGTCTGTTTGTTGTCCAGTCTTGCAATAAATCTAATATTACATTTGTAGAATCCAAAGACTCCAATGGTTCTATCTCTTGAACATTTTGTAGTAGTGGTTTTAAATAATATTGTTTCCAGTCTTTTGCTTTTGGAACTGGTACAACTAAGTTTGCTTGATCTAAACAAGCCAATGCAAACAAAGGTGGACTATATAATTGTTCCGACTTTAATTCTATTCTATCTGTGTTTACATCTAAAAACCATTGTGGTGGTTTTGATGTATACTTTGTAAGATTACCCAACAAAGGCATTTCTTCTTCTCCAAATCCTACACCAAATCTTTTTGTTCTACATAAACCAGACTGACATACTGCATTAATAGGTGCATCTTTACATCTATATTTATCGTAGCCTTTTCTATTTACAGATTTAATTAATTGTTGAACCTCACTATTACTTAGTGCTGGACTCACATATTTTATATTTGCTTTTACTAATTCATCTTCCCAAGAATCTGGTTTTGCTTGTTTGTAATACACAGCTATATTAAATAGCGCGTTGTTTCTAGATCCTTCACCAAATCCTGTCTCTGCTAATTTATTTAAACAAGGTGGTCCATCAGGAAAAGACTCTTGTAGTTTTGATTCTTCGTATTTAATTTCTTTTATTTCTGTTTCTGTAAGAGAATACTTATCATACATAGAATAGAATGATTCTAAACTAGCGGCATTACCCTCATCATCTAATGCATATCGTAAACCTTTTGTGCCATTGTAATAAGGTAAGTTAAGAAAGTTACCTGTATCTCCACGCTCCACGAGTATCTCAACTTGTTTTGGAAATACTTCACAACCCTCATACCCAAGAACTTTAGCTATACGCTTAAGAACTCTCTGCATGAGGGCTGCCGGAACAAGATCCTTCGCAAATAAAAATAAGTGTGCTCCACCTGATTTAGATCTACAAACTACTAGTGGTAGATTTAATTTACGAATATTAGATATAAGAGACTTGTGATCAAGATTATACTCATCGACATCAATACAACCCCACCTACAATCATTCGTCTCCGTAATCGGGATAATTCCGAGCGCAGGTCCATCACCTTTAAGGTGGTTTTCAAATAGTTCTTTCGAAACCTGCTTACGTACAATGAAGGCCTTACCTTTTTGTTTTCCATTATCATCTTTCTCTCCCTTCTGATATTGACCATAAGCTATCGTCAATCCTTCAAATATTTTTTTAAATTTTTCTGTCATTCTATTTCTTTTTTGTGGGGCGGGTCCAGTCTCCCATCACCGCCCCTTTTCCTTGGGGGAAAATTAATACGGAGATTTCTCGTCCGTAGTCTCTTCTTTACCATGTTTTGCTTGAATAGCACCCTTTTTAATACTATCTGCAAAACTTTTTGCTTGCTCGTACAAGGCCTTATCTTGTATAGGACCTATTTTGGACACAGACCAACCAAACCAGCTACCCTTGTCGTTAGACTGAGGCACTGTTTTTAGGTTGTATAAATGTGAACACATTGGAGGCGTGAACATTCCGTTCTTACCTTGTAATTTAATACCACTCATTATTGAGTTCCAATTTTTACTCACCTTTAACTGTGTCGATTTCATTGTGATCAGAGCAGTCTCTGCCCCATTGTCTTTAGACACTATCACAAAATACGATGCAGTGTTTTCAAGATAGTTACCATTCTTCAATCTATCTTTATTGATTGAATCACGAGTTGACTCGTTGATGATGCCACTACTTGCAGCGTGTATTGCTACAGGTGCACCAGAACCCTCTCCTCTATCTTGCCATTCAATGTACTCTCTCTTGTAATAACAAGGAACTACATTGATTCCTTTTGTGCCGTCGTAAAGTTCGTGAGTCACAGTATTATAAATCATACCTGGTTCGGCACCTTCTACATACTTAGAGTCTCTCTTATTTACTTGCGGCGATAGCTGTCCCAAGATTCTTAAGAATGGAAGAGCAAGGTCTTGCTGATCCATATTTTCTAAACCTTGAGAAGCGTCTTGTTCAAACATACCTGCTACAGGTAAGTTTGCTTCTTTTTTTACCACGTTTCCCGTTTCGTTTGCCATGTTTCTCCTTTAACGTTTCATTTTAGTTTCATCTTTCACATACAAGTGAAAGAAGTCGGAAGGCATGTCGAGGCCGGCCTCAACACGCTCCCTGTATAGGGCCTTCAATGTCATGGGCTCAACCTTTTCTTTTTGAGTTGGCTCATATCCATTGCCGACCGCAAGGTCCAGCAGTTGCTTCGCCTTGTTATCTTCTCCTTTACCAAATGTTACTGCGACTTCATTTTTAATGATGTCACCCAACCCTTGATCTCGAAGCCATTGATACGCTGATGCTTTTTTCTGTGGATCCTTTGGTAAGGTACAGCTGTATTTTTTATTTACTTCTAATACAGTGCCATCAGCAAGTTTCAAAGACTGTAATCCTTGCTCTGCTAATATTGCAGGAATAGTCTCTGAACTAATTTTGTCTCTTTGATTTTTTAATTCTTTCATCACGTTTTCTTGATGCTCTAGTTGTTTGTCTAGATCCATAATTTTTTCTACGTGTATTGATAAAGCACTGAGGTCTGTGTTCTCAGCTATTTTTTGTTGATCTTTTTCGAAGTCTATTTCTGACATATTTTCCTTTCTATTGTTCATCTATCTCCAATGGATAGTATCTTTTTTCTTGTCTGTCCCATTTTAACATATTGTATTTACCATTGGTAGCTTTACTTACCATCGATGTGGATATACCTATAATTACAGGATCACCTACAGCTAATAAATAATCTTGACTTCTTATGTCTCTAAGATTTTTTCTCATCTTATGTACGTAAGGTGATGCAGATAATATAGCTTGCTCTCTGTTTGGCAAACATATTACAAGATATCCAAAGTCCGATGCACTCAATATATTTATGTTAGGCGCTGGTTGTTGAACTACATAAACAAATCTTTCTTCAGGGTTCTTTTTATAGAAGTCTAAGAACTCTGCTAAAGAATTAGGTTTGTATAATTCAAATATTTTATTTTTCATTTCTATTTCTCTTGACATCTTATATAGGAATATCTATATATGTGTCAAGTAGAAAGAATAAAAAAATTATGAATTATAAATTTAAGACTAAACCATATAAGCATCAGCTTACTGCTTTAGAAAAATCTTGGGATAAAGAGGACTATGCATACTTTATGGAGATGGGAACTGGTAAATCAAAAGTTCTTATTGATAATATTGCTATGCTATATGATAAAGGTAAAATAAATTCGGCCGTAATTATAGCGCCAAAGGGTGTGTATCGCAACTGGTATTCACAAGAAATACCTAATCATATGCCTGGCCATATTGATTATAAATCTGTACTATGGACTGCTTCGACATCCAAGAAAAAGGATAAAGAGTACCAACAACTGTTTAAAGTAGATTATGACCTTCACATCCTTGTTATGAATGTTGAGGCTTTTTCGACAAAAAGAGGACAAGATTTTGCCTTAAAGTTTATGCGTTGCCACGACGTATTGCTCGCTGTAGACGAATCTACGACTATCAAGACCCCTACAGCCAAAAGAACAAAAGCTATCACTACAATGGCTCCTATGGCCCGTTATAGACGTATTTTGACAGGTTCTCCGGTCACCAAATCACCCTTAGATTTGTTTAGTCAATGTAGATTTTTGAATGAACACTTGCTTGGGTTTGGTAGTTATTATGCTTTTAGACAGAGATATGCACACATGGTTAGTAGAAACTTTGGTGGTAGACAAGTACAGATCGTAGGTAGCTATCAAAGATTAGATGAGCTGTCCGATAATCTAAAACCATTTTCATACAGAGTATTAAAAGAAGACTGCTTAGACCTACCCGATAAAATATATATAAAGAGAGAAGTAGAACTTACACCTGAACAACAAAGTCATTACAATTCTATGAAGTCAATAGCTTTGACTGCATTAAAAGGTAAAAGAGTTTCTGCTCCACATGTATTAACTCAAATGATGAGACTACATCAAATAACTTGTGGCCATATAAAATTAGACGATGGTAAAACAGAGGATATAAAAAACAATAGACTTAATGAACTTATGGATGTGCTTGAAGAAGTAGAAGGTAAAGTTATTATTTGGGCCAACTATATTTATGACATAGAAAAAATAGTTAAGTGTATAATTAAAAAGTATGGAGAAGAGTCTGTTGTAGATTATTATGGTGCGATTGATTCTGAGACTAGACAAAAGAATATTACAGAGTTTCAAGATCCGCGTTCCAAGGTCAGATTCTTCGTGGGTAATCCACAAACGGGTGGTTATGGTATTACATTGACACAAGCTAACACGGTGATTTATTATTCTAACGGCTATGATTTAGAGAAAAGATTACAGTCAGAGGATAGAGCACACAGGATAGGTCAAAAGAAATCTGTAACTTATGTTGACTTTATCGCTCAAAAGACTGTAGATGAAAAGATAGTCAAAGCACTACGTAAAAAAATTGACATAGCGTCAGAAATCTTAGGTGAAGAGTTGAGAGACTGGATCTAATGTTTGAAAAGGTAACTATCATTACGTTGTTATATTTAACAACACTAGGAGATATTAAACAAGAATCGTTTGAACTTGTATCAGGAGAAACATGTGAGTCTTGGTTTCATCACAATGTTAGAATCTCAGAAAGAAAACAAAGAAAGATGTTTAGTAATTTGTATTATCATGAGTACAAAGGTAAACAAGTTATTGGCTATGTGTGTGGAGATGATCCACCACAATGATGTTTCCTTTTTATATTAGAATGACAATCTTGTTATGTGTTGGTGGTTTTGCTCCTATATTAATTCATCATCTTATTATGGAACTTTGGGACGTTAGTATATTACGAGCGGCTGAATATACTTTTATAGTATGTATACCTATTGCTGTTTGGATGGCTGAAAAAATAAATGAACGTTGGAATGATGAGGACCAGTAATTATTCTATCCAAGGTTTGTAAACTACTTTACCGTCTTCTCTAAAAGCTCTAAGTGATTGATTTCTATTTGAATTAGATGAGTAAGAACAATGTATCCAGCCCGACGAAGGTTCGTTATCACGATAAAATTCTAAAATGAGTTGATCAAATTCTAGTTCTGATCTAATCCACGTTGCTAAAGCTCTGTTATCTACACCTGGTATTTCAAAATCTGCTGCGGCCGCACCATCGTCTGCTACGTGCTGACTGTTTACACTGCTACCTATCTCTACACAAAGCTGGGCACAACGGAATCCTGATGATATGATTAATGGTTTATCAAAGTGCGAACGCACTGGTTGCAATATGTTAACTGCTAAAGCTTTTAGGTTTTCAATCTGTTGTGGATTAGGATTGTTGTTGATACCTTTTCTCTCCGCAACTTGACTTTTTGTTAACTCATCAAGAGTTATATTTGCTGTAAGTTTCATACAAATTTATCTAAAACGAATAACGCTACCGTCCCCACAGTAGCTAAAAGAACCCAGTAGATTTTGTCTACTTTACCTCCCAATTTATCTATATCCGAATGTATGTGTTTAAGATGATTATTTTTAATTTGGGAAATATCTTTTCTTACACCTGTTATGTGTCCATACAGGGATATAATATGTTCTCTAGTATTTTTAGGTTCTATCGCCATTATGTTCTTTGTCTAAGCCTTATTGCTTGTTCACCAGGAGACAATAACGCTGTCTCTGTTGTTGTCAAGCCAGTATTTGGGTTGATTTTTGGCGCAGTTGCCACCATGTTTGCTGCAGGATCTGGTGTTTTTGGTAGCGGTGCAACAGGTAATTCAGTCGGTAAAGATGACTGTCTTTGTGTTGTTTCTTGAGTTGGTTCTGGGTCTGTAGTTATATCAAAAGGAAATATTTGATTTAAATCTTGATTCATTAAAAATCTTTTTATTTCATTTAATTTTTGTCTAGGAAACATATCGTTTTTATTTAGTTGTGGTGTTCTACCTCTTCTAGTTATGTCTCTTTCTACTTCTTTAATTTTATCTTTAAATCTAGGAGTAGAATAATTTACAGGTAAGAATTTACCATTTAATACTTTAAATCCTAATTTTTTATTTGCTTTTCTTTTTATAATTTCTTTTCTTATTTCTTTTTCTGGTAAAGTTAAATTTTTCATAGCCTCAAAAGCTTTGTGTATTCTAGCTTGTTCGTTAAAAGCATTTCTTTGTATGTTAACATATTCATTTAATATATCTAATCTTGACATATTTTTTCTATATAAAACACTTGTCTTAGGTGCCTCTGTTCTAATTTTATTTAAGTCACCTATGATAAAGTCAGAACTTCTTTTTAAATCTATTCTAAGCGGTTTGATACCAGTCCCTAATCCAAACAGAATATCTTCTAGATCGTAACTTTGTCCTGTTGGTGATAGTTTTTCTCTGAATCCATAATAAGCTTGTCTAGCTGTTGTTAACGCTCCTGGTTCAACAGATCTTAATATGTGTTTAAAAGATTTTTTAAATACTTCAGGAAATCCATCTAGTTCACTATAGATTTGACCACCTTCTTTTTTCTTGTTGTTTAATACTTCAGTAATAGTTTCTGCAGCTATTGTTTGATTTACAAATGGAGCAATCAACTCAGCTATAGGTCCATTTCTACCAAAAAATGTATTTAATAAAAATCTATCAATAGCTTGTGGTGTTTGTCTTTGTCTTCTAATAGCATTAAACATAGCCTCAATAGGTCTGGTTACAGCGTCGTATGGCATGAAAGTAGATAAGTCTACAACTTTAAATACACCGTTAACTGGTTTTGTAACCGCAATGAGATCAGAGTTTCTTTGAAAGTCTGGTGCAACAAAATCTTTGTAAGCGTCCATTAGATCTTCAGTAACACCTGTCAACGCTCCATATATTTTTTTAGCAGCCATAGATGCTCCACCTAGAGTCATGAATTGACCCATAGCACCTCTATAACCCATCTCTCTCATAACAACATCATCAGAAGATATCTCTCTCATGTTAACTCTAAGTGTATTAGCTGTTGTTCTTATCATTTCAGCAGGGAAAGATACGAAGTTACCAAAAGGTAATGTTCTAATTGCTTGAATTAATCTAGGAACTAAACTGTATGTAGGCATAGTATTTCTTACATACCAACCAGCACCTTCCTTGATTGCTTCTTCTAATCCTTTTTTCTTTCCTAATAAATCTTTTGGATCAAATTTTTGTCCAGCCACATCTCTGAACCAATTTTTCATTCTACCAAGATCACCTTTTGCATAATCTCTTAAAAATGATTTGTACCAGTTATATGCGTACCATTTCCAAACGTTGTCACCTCCCGCGTATATTCTACTTGCGGTTCTTAATAATCCTTTTTTCTCTAAAAATCCTGTAAGTTGGTCTGTATCTTTTATAGCACCTTTACGTATTGCTCTTAGCACAGAGCTAAGTTCTGAAGCTACAATATTTTCATCAAGAGCACCATATTTTATGCCCTCTGCAATATCATCTAATAATTTTTTTTCTGCATCTGCAGCACCTTTACCAGCGTTAAATATATCATCTACAACCATTTTTATTGATTCTGTTACAGATGCTCTGCCACCTAACAATCCTCTGTTTCCTACAAAAAAACCAGCGGAAGAAAAGTTTCTAGTTTGTGTAGCTGGTGATAGTACAGTTTTTCCATATTGTGCTGCGACTTTAAATTGTAAAAAGTTTTTATAGACAGGCATTTGTGCAAGAACATCTAGTGGTCCTTTTAATGTTAATATTTGATTTACTCTGTCAGCTGGTCCATATAGTCCAGATAGTTTTGTTTTCATTAAACCTACACCTGGTATCTCAACAGATAAAGGTATTCTTCTAATTTTGCCACCCTCTCTTGCAATATTTAATCCTCTTTCAGCCTGTTGTCTTGTTCTAAATAATTGTTTTTGTTTAATTAAAACTTCAGCTAATCTATCAAACATTAATTTATTTGTGCTTGAAGTTGATAAAGTAGATATAGTTTGTAAAACTGTGTTTCTTAAATTTTTTTCTTCACCCAATAATTTTCTTATTACATCAGGTATCTCTTCTCCTGTTGCTATAAATTTATCCATATCCAATTTTTTCTTAGCTATTGATGTAAGTATCTGAATAGGATCTTTATTATCTGTTTTTGCATATCTTAATATTGATTCTACATTTTCTGCAGCTATTTCATCAGCGGCTTGAGCCTGTGTTAAACTTGGATTATCTCTTATCTTTGCAATAACTCTTTTCTTTTGATCAGGATCTTTTATTTTTTTAACAAATTCAACAGCGTCTTTAAATACATCACTATTTCTTGACACAGAATAACTAGGATTTGTAAATACAGCAAAAGACTTTCGCATGTATCCTTTTAAATTATCAGTTAAAATTTGTTTGATAGTCCCAGCTGCTTTTTCATCAGGTAATAAATCTCTGTATAATTTTTTTGTTTCCTCTAAAACTTCATCTAATTGTTTAGCTGTCGCTTGCAAAGGTTTCTGTACTTTTTCTATAGGTCTTTGACCTTTTAAAAATTCTAATACTTCATCTAAATATCTATCTCTTGAAGCTGGTGATGTTGTTAGAGAATCATAATAGTTTTGATTTGCTTTGGCAAAATCGTAAGCTCTTTTTTCTACACTATCTAAAAGTTTTTCTAGTTTTCTTGCTCCTGCTCTAATTCTTTTTTCACCTCTAAAAACTACGTCAGCTTGTTCAGGTGATTGTTTTCCAATAGATCTTAGATAAGATAAAAAATTATCCACTCTTTTTAAAGTTCTTCTTAGTGGATCTGAATTATCTACACTAAACATTCTCCAATCTTTAAATGGTGGAAGACCAGAAGCTATTCTTGCTTCACCTGGTAATGATTTAACAACAGATGCTAACTGAGGTAAGAAAGGTGTTCTAGCTAAAAGTTTTGATGCTGGGTTTATAACAACAGTATCTGCAACTTTTGCACCTATCCCTATTGTTTTAGCACCTACTTTTAATCCAAATCTAGCACCAAGAGATAAACCTTTTCCTACGATTGGAAAAAGACCACCAACTAAAGCACCATCTTGTGCAAATTTTACTTTGTTTGCTAATCTTGCTACAGCTAAGTCTCTACCTGTTTTCCCTTCTTCAGGAACTTTATCTACAAGTAAAGTGGGTCTATCAATATCAGATACTAAAAAATCTGCAGCACTTAAAGATAAACCACCTTGACCAACTCTTCTCGCAAGATCAGAGCCTGCAGTTTTAGTGTATATTTTACCAAATCTATTTTTTAAATAATTATCAAGTCCTCTTATTTTTTTTAGCTTACCAAGATTACCTAAAATTTTAAAAGCTATTGTGCTTGGCGCTCCATATTGAGTAAGAACAGATCCTATTTCACCACCAAAAGTTTTAGGATCTCCATGTTCTTGTAAAAAATCTCTTGTAACTTTATCTAATTTAGAAGTTAGGTTTGTGTTTGCAGCACTATCAATTATTGCTGTTGGTATTTCTAAAACACCTTTTATAGCTCTTGTAAGACCATCAATACCAGATCTTTGTATTTCTTTTGATAGATCTACTTGACCTTCTTTTTCAAATAAATCAGGTCTCTTCGCTTCTAAAAATGCAGTTCCTATTGGATCAGTAAATCTTAAAGTCGATAGCGGATTAATTACTAAACCACTTTTTTGTTTTTCTTTTCTTTCTTCTATAATGTCAGCATCAATTAGATATTTTTTAATGTCAGCTTCTTTAGGTATTCTGGGCATTACGCCTCCTGTGGTAATACTAGCTGTACCTGATATCTCATGTTAAAATTGTCTACATCAGCTTGTGTTCTAATTTCTGCGAAATCAGCTAAAGCTTCATAGCTAGTTGATAATAATTTTACAATATCATCACCTATTGACTCTGGTAATCTTCCTCTTAATTCATTGTAACTTAAAGGTATTTGAGGATCTGTCATCTCATCTTCTAATAAATCACCACCCTCCATCATTCCTACTCTACCACCATCAGCTTTTATTTCTGGTTTGCCTTCTTCTTTAGGTAGAAGAGGTTTTAATTCAGGGTATAGTGCAATTGCTATATCTGCATCAACTTCACCTTGTTTAATTAATTCTAATAATATTTTCATTACTTGTTCACTTCTAGGTGTGCTATCTGTTGCGATCGCTATAGTTTTTTCTTCTAATTCTTTTTCTAATTTATTTTGCAATTCTTTATCACCAGACTCTTTCGCCGCTTCTATCTTTGGTTTAAATATATTTTCAACTATACCTACAGCTTGTTTTCTTGCATACTCTTGATTACCTTTTTGTTGTGTAGCGTATATATCACCTGCTAAGTCTGCAACTAAAGATCTTTGTTGTCTTCTTGTTTTCTTTGCTGCTGTTTCTCTTGCATCTATACTAGAACCTAAAGATGCTCCTAAATTTGCTAATGGTTTTGCAGCCGCGGTCAACGCTCCACTAATACCGCCACCTCGTCCAGGTGCTCCTAATATTTCAGCACCAGTCGCGGCTATTCTTAAAAAGTCTCCAGTTGTTAAACCTTGTTTTTCTGGCTCAGGAAATATCTCTCCTGTTCTTGTATATATATCAGCGGCTATATCAGCAGGTGTTTTTGAGTATTCACCTGGTCCATCAACTATACCTCTTTTTGGTGTGTCTAATCCTGATGTAATACCTGTGCCTCTGCTGTTAACAGGTCCACCTTTTCTAAACATTGGTCTTCTTAATATATTACTCATTAACTAAATAATCCTTTAACAGCTCCTGCTAAACCTACACCACCTAAACCTAATCCTAAAACTTGTTGCGCTGTGCTTGGTGGAGCTGATGTTTGTATTTGTGTTGCAGCAGGGAAACCACCGATCACAGATGCTAGTTGTGGTCCTACTAATCCTAATCTTGTAAAGTCAGCAAAAGCAGTTTCTCTAGCTTGTTGTTGATCTGCTGTTCTTAGAGCTTGTTCTAATCCTCTTTCTTGTGCACCTAAAGCTGATTGATATTGTCCTAAACCTTGTTGTGCTTGTAAACCTTGTATAGCTGCCCCTTGTGCTTGTTGAAATCCTTGTTGTCTAATTCTTGCTTCTGCTAATGCTCTTTCTATATCACCAGCTGCTTGATATTCACCTAACATTGCAGCCTCTCTACCACCTCCAAATGCACCTGCTTGTTGTGCTCTTTGTCTTAGTGATGCAATACCTCTTTGTTGTTCTCTATCTAACGCTGCTGTCGTTGCATCAATAACTTCTCTTTGATACGGAGACATATATGCTTGATATGCATCTGGGCCTGCTGTTAAACTTGCTGCAGCTGTTTGTGCTTGTGTTTCTAAATCTGATGCTGGAGCAACAAAATCTCTGCCTGTAAATGTAGATACTGGTATGACGTTTTCAGGAAGAAGAAGACGTAGGCCTTCATCTGTAATACGTGAACCAGCTGCTTCTACAAATGGTTCTCGTAGCTGTCGTGTAACTGTTTCTGCCATTATGCCATCGCCTCTAGTTTATCCATTGTTTGATACATTCTTCTTGCACCCTCATTTACATCACCACCACCTGCACCACGTACAGCGTCAGCAGTCATTACAAATTCATTTTTAGAAAGTCTAGCAGGCACATCGTCTGCTTTTTCTTTCTTACCTATAGGTACAAATCCTCCACCTCTTAAATCCATTTCATTACCACCAAGATTCATCATGCCACCTTCAGCCATTTGTAATGGTCTGATTGGCACTGGTTTTTGTTTTGGCATTAAACTCATTAATCCTTTTTGTCCTTGTTCTAAAAAATAACCTAATTCATCTTCATCTTCTTCTTCTTTATCTTTTCTTTTTTTCTTTGTTAAATCACCTGCCATATCTAAAATGTCTTCCATAGTGTAAGTTGGGCCACCACTTGCATATCCATATCTGTCTAATAAACTATCTACATAATCTTCATCATATCCAACACCTAAATAAATATCTCTAATTCTAGCTCTTCTTTCTTTTTTATCTGTAATACCTTGCTCTGCTAATTTTCTATTATATTCATCAAGTGCATCTTGATTTATTTCTGCAAGTTGTGAGGCTGCATCAATTCCTGCTTGTGTAGCAATTGTTTTTACTGGACCAGCACCTTCAACTGCTCCTCTTATAGCTTGTAAACCTTGTTGTGTTTTTGTCATAGCTGGAGCTGCATTACCAGCTTTTATAGCTGCTAATCTTTCAGGTGTGTCTATAAATTTTCCTGTACCTTGACTAATAAGGTCTGGTGTTGCTGCAAGTGTAGCTGTAATACCTACATCTTTTAAATCTGCTTCATCGTCTGTAGCAAATCTTGTAAGTCCAGCAATTAAAGCTTTCTGTGCTGCTGGGTTTGCAAATACACCTGCTGCATAACCTTGTAGTCCTGGGGTAGCTGCAGCAATATAAGGAAGAAAAGGTCGTACTTCCTTTGGTATAAGTTTTTTAATTAACTTACGTGGTTTTTTAACTATGCTTTTTGCTTTATCGAATAATCCCATATTAATCCTGTTTTGATGATAGCAAGTGGCTAGCTTGTAAGAAGCCTAATCTATCTAATTTACTGTTTTTTCTTACAATCGTCAATATACTATTCCTCGTCTTTATCACTGGCAGTGCCTATCATAGGCATTTTTGCTACCTTAATTTTAACAGATCTAGTAACATCATCAGCTACTGTATCTGTATTTGGGTCGTTGATATCATTTTGTGCTTCTTCATCAGACCCATACTCATGATTAGTTTTCTTGTTTCTTAATACTACTTCTGCCTCACATTTTACAATAGGGACTTGTTTGCCATCTATTGTTACGTATTCTACGCTACCTTTTTCTATAAACATATTAACTCCTATTTATCTCTAACACCGATACTACGATATGCAACCTATTAGCTGTGGCTGCAGTTGCTTTTAGTATTTCACTCTCTTGCAAAACAAGGGGCTGTGATAGCAATTCTACTGTAGCATTTGCTGACACGGCTTTTGTCTTGAATAGACTAAACACATTACTAGATGCATCTGTAATTGTCAAAGTTATACTATCCGCGTTCCCCGAATCTTCACTCACGATTATTGATTTTACTATAGATCTAGAGTCAGAGGGCACCGTGTATACAGTTGTTGCTGTATTTGCTGTTAAATCTGCCTTTGCATTTTTGTATATATTAGCCATTAGTTCATAAAGAAAGAAAATCTTTCTTGCTCCTGTTTTACCTCATCTAAAAATGTAGAGTTCAACTGTTCTGTAATTGTAGTCAAAGCTCTGTTAATTTGTTTTTGGTTAGAGACATCATACTCTGTTTTTGGTTCTGGTAATTTTATATTTATTTTTGCCATTATGCTCTGCCCATTCTTTCACCCGAATCTCTACCTACTTTTGATTCATGAGTAAATGTATCTCTATCATAAGAATCAGAAAAACTAGCAGCATCACCAGGTTGACTTAGTTGTGCTTTTAATCTTCTTTCTTCTTCTAATCTTATTTGTTCAATTATTTCTGCAGCTCTTTTTGCTCTCATATCATCGATAGCATCTTTAGTTCTTTTTGCTATTTGAATTGGTGATAGTAGATTATAAATATCTTTACCAGCAGTTTTAAGATCACCATACGTTCTTTGTAATGCTGCAATAATACCTGGTTGTTTACCACCCATAAAGTTAGGTTGATTTCTTTCTGATATTCTATTTATAGATGTTATTCCACCATCATCACTACTCTCAGGTATGATAGGTAGTATAGGTCTTTTTACAATAGGTGATTCAATTGTTGGTGCTACAGATGATTGTATTATTTGTTCTGTTGTTGATGATGTTGGTCGAGAACCAAATAAATCTAAATACTCTTGCTGAGTCATTTTACTTTGTAGTGTTGGATTGTTTTGATAAGTATTAATTAAATTAGTAATACCTCCAGTATTATAAAGTTGTCTAGCTATGTTTGATCTCATTATTGACATTATCTTCTACCGTCCGGTCTTATATCTAAGTTGATAGTTCCAAAACGCCATGACTCACTAGACGCATCATTTTCTATCTTTATATTTGCATATCGTCCTCTAGCTCTTGTGTCAAATTTAAGACTGCTAGATGTTATTGTAAAAGGACTTAATGCTGTTGAACTGCTTGATTGTGCAGGAAATCTTTTCACTGCTATCGTTAATTTAGCATTACCATTTAATGTTTTAAAGTCTGGTATAAATCTTCTCATAGATAAAAAGAACTCACCATCAGTGCCTTCTGGTTTAATATCAAAGTCAAATGAATTAATAAAAGATGTAACTGTTGTTGTACTACCATCTGCATTAGCTTGATCAGTTCCCACTTCATGTTCAAACAAAGTTGTTTGTCCTAATCCTGTTTGACCAACTATAGCAGGGAAAGCTCCTGTACCATCAGATACAAATTTAGTTGCTGTGGGTGTAGGATATACAGATGCATCAATCCAAGTTGTTCTAGCTTCTGTTCCTGTATACCAAATAGGTGCTTTTGTTAACGCTGTCTCACCAAAGTTATAAGTAACACTTTTGTTATTAAACTCAGAGCTTGATGCTGGATAATACCAAACAACTTCTGTAAATAAATTATTAAGTCCTGCTGTAACTTGCTGTCCTTTGTTTCTATTTATATTATCAAATACATGATCTTCTACAGTACAAGGTAAAGTTTTAACTGTACCATCAAACAAGAAGAAACCATTTGGACTCATCCAATAAGCAACACCATCTACCTCAACCGCTGCGTTCTTACCTATAAGTCCACAGTTTGTACCTACTTGTTCAAAACCAAATGTAAAAGGAGCACCAACAAATTTCATTGTATATAATGCGTTGTCTGTCCATATTAGAATTGTTTCTTTTGCTTTTAGTGCACCTATAATTTTTGTGCCATCTTGTAATCTTTGTGAGCCTGCTGTGTTAATTGAAGATGTACCATATGAATTTATATCTTCTGCATCAGAGAATCTAATAAACATATTGTCTCTTGTTGAACTTGTACCTATTGTTGTTTCTGTACCCATGTGAATTAAGTGTCTTGTTGTAGGTGATATTAAAGTTAATCTTGTTGATGTGGGGTTTGCACTTGTTACAAAGTTTGTTGTAGTTGTAGAAGCTCTATTAGTAAAAGGAGATGCAGCACCAGCATTCCATGTAAATGTTTTTCCGTTTGCAATTGTTGCAATCAATACTTCACCAAAGTTATCTAATGACCAAAGACCAGGTTCTAGTGTTATGTTAGATGCAGAAGCTGCACTACCAAATCCACCTGTACCCCAAGTTTCTAATCCCCAACCATAACCATACGATTGTTCTGCAGGTCCAACTCTTTCAAAAGCTTTCACGGTCAACGATCCACCAGACGCGCTACCTGATGCATTTGATGATTGTGTAATTGTAAATGTAGTTGTGCTTGGCACCGTAATAACTTGAAAGTTTTTATCTTCAAAATCAGAGTTACTATAACCTGTACCGCCTGGTAGTGTTACAGAATCTAATTGTACAATATCACCTACAGCTAAACCATGAGGACTTGAACTTGTAACTGTGCAAGTTGCTGATCCGTTTGTAGTTGCTATTGTAGAAGATCCATAAGATTGTCTTATAGGTGTGATGTCATATATCTCACCTTCAAAATATAATAGTAAAGATTTATCAGTTCCTATTGCAATATATCTATTGCCATCAAGATCTACGAATGCATGAAGTTTTCTGGCTACCCCGGAAATAGTTGTGGTTAGTAATGAGGACCAACCACCAACTTTTTCTGGTAGACCATACCTGAATCTAACATTATCAGAATCAACCCATCGTGCTGTTGCACCAACTGTGGTATTCTGCTTGTCGATACCAGGTAAGAATTTGACTTGTTTAAGAGCCATTGTTGCTCCTATGATATTTTAGTCGTTTTATAGACCCAACCTCTAGCTGTGTTAGCATACACCAAAGTGAATGCAGCACTATTAGTGTTAATTACTAAGTCGCCAGCACTACCATTTATGTTGGAACTATTTCGACCAATTGTTATGTTGTTTGATGCAGCAAAGTTACCACTGTCAATAATTGTTACTTCATCGCCTACAGCAGGAGAAGCGGGTAATGTAATTGTTACCGCTGTATTAATACCTGTTGCAGATGTATTTACAAATAGTTGATCACCATTAACAGCTGTGTATGCAGATGGAACTGTGTAATATCCTTTTTGAAGCACACCTCTGTGTACGTTTGTTCCGTCTGAATATAATATAGATGTAGAAGCCGGTGGTAATACAACACCTGTGCCTGATACAGTTTTAACAGTTAAAGTGTAATTACTACTAGATCTACCTGTACCATCTTCTACGATGTAAACTCTTTCAAAGTTATCTGGAACTGTAACAGTTCTATTAGCTGCAAGAGTTCCTGTTAGTTTAAGGTATAAATTTTTACCATTTGATACAGCACCTTGACTAATTGCAAGCGCTATATCACCAGAGCCAACATCGATTGATATATATCCAGATGCTGCTTGTTCTAATTGTTGTAAATTTGTATTTGTGATTGTACCCCAGGTACCTGCTTTTTCACCTGTTGTGATTAATTCTAAATTTAAGTTACTACTATACGTTGATGCCATAATTCTCCTACGGGTTTAGTGGATCTATTGGTGTCCATACTCCTGTCGCATTTGGATCCACATCATGCCAAGATACCACAGAAACACTACCAGTTGCAACATTAAATCTATTGCCTGTTACCACAGCTGGGAACTTAATACCTGCAGTAGCATTACCAATAGATACGTTTAATCTATTACCAGTCGCTAATATAATAGCGTTTTGAGCGCCTACTCCTGCGAATGTTGTTGCTGAAAATGGTGTAGCTCCAAAAAACATTATATATTAGTCCAATTCTGGTTAGCGTTAGGGTCAACCTGAGTCCATATTCTAAAGTCTACGTCGTCAGTTGTTATATTTAATCTATTACCTGTTGTAGCTACATTAGCTTTTCCAACCACATTAAAGTTTCCTGTACCAAAAGCAGTTGTAGATATATTCATTCTATTACCTGATATAACCACTGTAGCATTAGCTTTGATAGTTGGATCACCGATAGATATATTTACTCTGTTTCCAGACAGAGTTACATTTGCTTTACCTATTACAGTTACGTCTCCAATAGCAGTCGCTAAACCATTACCTGATGGTGTAGCTACCGCACCTGCAGTTGTTGTTACAGTATTGTTAGAAACGTTTATTCTATTACCTGTGACCGGTACGTCTCTTGGTGCTCTACCTTCAGCTGTTCCTGTAGAAATATTTAATCTGCTACCAGTTAATACTTGAACAGCATTAGCTACAATTGTTGGATCACTTATAGATAAGTTTAATCTATTACCTGTAACAGCTAGATCTACAGGAGCCGTTACACTTATATTACCTATTGTAAGATTTAGTCTTGTGCTTTGAACACTTACAAATGCGTTTGGATTAAATCCTACATCTGAGAACGCTGCTGCGGAAAAAGGAGTAGTTCCGAAATACATGCGAGATTACCTCGCTGTTGCTGGAATATTATTACTTCCTACTAACGGTGCTGATGCAAATGCCATATAAATAAATGTATCACTACTACCATTCATAATTCCATCTGTGGTTCTTATTTTAAAACCATTTGAAAGCATATCTATTTGAAATGAAGTACTTGTATTTTCAACATCAGTGGTATCAGCTTTTAAAAAGTAGTCATTTGGATTTCCAACTCTTTCGTTTGATGAGTTAGTTTTCATACACCAACCTTGACCACTATTATTTGATTCTTTCATCATAATAAATTCAGGTTTAAATCCAGTATAAACAAATGGACCATCTGCATTTGCATTACCAGTATATTTACCAAACTTACTAAACCCAGTCTTTTCTGCGAAACAGTAAGCAATTATAGTATCACNTGATTTATTTGTACCATCAGCAGAACCAACACTAAATACTGATGATGTTGGGTCTGTATCATTAAATCTATTTGATGTTGTTTGTGCGGCATTAGTTGCATCTAATGAAAGAAACTTTGTAAATCCTAATGACTTATGACCCACTATCCAACTTTCTGCTGTTGATGTATTTTTAATTATAACCATTCTAGGTGCAACTCCCAAACCATGACCAACTGTTGCATTTGCACCTGTCCCAGTATATTTAACAATACTAAATCCTGATGTTGTATTAGCTGAAACTGTTGAAGTTATGCTTCCATCACTATTTGATGAACCTGATGAGTTTCCTGCTCTCCAATTCCAAGTGATATAATTATAATTTTTATTAACTGATGTACTATTTCCTAAAGTAAATCCATCGGTATCAAAACTTTGTAATCTGTTTGAGTTTGTTCCTTCTGCGTTAGTTGCATTTGTAGCAATATATTTTGTTGCTCCTCTTACAGCATCAAAAACTTCATTGTCTGAAGCAACATTTCTTCCTTTAAACCAAACCCAATCAGGTTGAAAGCCTACACCTGTGATTGCTCTGCCGTCTGTATCATTTCCTGTGTAAAGTAACGTATTAAAATAATCCGTTGATTTATTTATAGTTGTATAAGCCATTATTCGTTTAATCCTTTAGTTGATAGAGCAGTGAAACCAGTTGGTACATCATACTCAAATTTACCAATATTACTAGCGTTAGTTCCTTCAGAAGATATCGCTGTTGTTCCAAAAAATCCGTTGCCGAAATTCCATTCAAATCCCATATTACTTGTTGCACCTGCTAATGTAGCAGCAAATCCATAAAATCTTGTCATTGGAATACTAGAAAACGCAGCATTTGTAGTAGTTCCTGCTGCAATTTCAGAAATAGTTGCACTATTTTGCCAAGTTCCATTTTTACTAAACCAAATTGCTCCATTGTCAGCATCAAAAGCAATTCCAACAATATCACCATTGGTATAAGAATTTGCGTAAGAAACTTCTGAACCATTATTACCTTTATTGCCATCAGATTTGTAAGCATATCCTTCAGCATGAGAAGTAAGTGCGCTGTTAGTTGCTGTTATCCAAGTAGAGCTGTCCATTCCTAAAATACCAATTCGTCTAAACTCAGGCGAAGCACTTCCAAACGCTTTTGCCTCTACGTACCATTTACCTGAATTTACAGCTAATGTACTTCTTGAACCACTATTTTGAGATGCTGAAACTGTATCTTGTCTTGTGTTTCCATTTGTTAAAGTTGAGTAACCTGCACTTAAACCACTTTTATCTATCGGTGACATAGTAGCAAAAACATTACTAGGATTATCTTCAGTATTAGTTAGTGTACCACTTACTGTAAGGTTATTACTGTTTCCTGATTGATCTGTAACTGAAGCACTATCTTTAAAAATAAAAAATCCATTTGTTCCATGTGTAACAGTAGGGTTAGTATTTATTTTCCATTCACCAGTTGTGCTGTCTGTAGAACCAAATGTTGATGCAGCATATTGTGTACCATCAATCCAATGTACATGAGACATAATACCATCAAAACCATTTACACCCATTCTCATAGCTGAAGTAGTTACATTGAAATAAGTATCAGTATTTTGAGCTGGTTGTGTTTCTGTGCTAAAAGATGTTTCTTGAACTCCATTGATGTAAATTTTTACCCTGTCACCTGCTGTTGCTTGTGTAGTATCTACTGCAACAACTATGTGATACCAAGCACTTGTATCTCTAAAAACTCTATTTGTTGTATAATTAATTAAATAACTTGTAGAAGAACCTGTAGAATAAAGTCCACTAAAAACATTAAATTTATCATTACTATCAAAATAAATAGTTGCATATCTACTTTGATTTCCATAGTAACCATCAATGATAGTTGGTACATTACCTATTCCAGCTCTTTTAATCCAACATGATAATGTCCAAGTTTTTTGATTTCCGTTTGAGCTTGGTGTTCTTGTTAATGATGTACTAGCCATTAGTTAAATTGTCCTCCGCCTGATGCACCGTGTGATATTGTTATACTAAATGCTCTATCAGCTGTTTGGCCCTGAGCATCCGTTGCACGTATTGTAAATGAATACGTGGTTGTTGCAGTTGATCCAGTTTCTGTTCCAGTAATAGCACCAGTACTAGAATTTAAACTAGCACCACCTGGAAGTGATCCAGACTGCACAGCAAAACTTGTAGCATCTGTTGCAGCAACTGTAAAGTTGATAGTTCCGCCATTTGCAACTGTACCTAAACTTCCTGCCGCTGTTGTCCATGCAGGAGCATCAGAAACTGTAAGTAAAGCTGATGCTGATCTACATGCTAGACCATCGTTATTCTCTAATCTTAAAAAATATGTACCATCAACCGGTAAAGTAAAATTTGCAGTTACCGAAGTTGCACTTGTAAATGTTACAGAGTTTGCAGTTACGATCGCACCAGTTGATGCATTAATTGCATCTACAAAAGGTGGTGTTGAACTATCTTTAAATCCTGTTCCAGTAATAACTACGTTTGTAGCGTTATTATCTATAACAGTAGGACTGATAGAAGATATCACTCGGTTTAGTTTCTNCAACNGTNNNAAANGATAATACNCCAGATCCNTTTGTAGTTANNGCTTGTCCGTTTGTACCATCGGTTGCAGGTAAAGTTAAAAAGACTCCAGTNTTTAATTTTGTAGAATTGTGNTTAATAAAGTTACCCATGTTCGCGTGTGATGAACATTGATAATATAAAACGTTTGGCGTTGAGTTATCGACAGCGATTGTCGTATGTGCTCCAGAACTTCCTGGTGTTCCTGAAGTTGTAACTCCAGTTGTATACTGAGTTGTTTTAGATACGTTGTTATAAAATCTTAAAGGGTGACCAGAGTTAGAAGCATCTGATTGATCAAACTTATAGTAGTATGGTTTACCTGTATCATTACCTTTTAATTCTATAATAGGTGTTTGAACACCATCGATGTAGTAACCATTAGAACTTCCAACATTGTGATATGGAGAAGCTGCAGTTTTTGCTGCAACAGTTACTGTAAAAGTTTTTGGACTAGAAGAAGAAAAATACGTTCCCTCAAAACCACCGCCACCAGAATCTTTACTAATGATCAGGTTTCCGTTTTGGTCCTGTATTGTATCTACTTTTAGTATACTACTCATAATTATCTTGCCGTTGTTGGTATATCGTTAGTTGACACAAATGGTCTTTCTGCAAAGGCCATGTAAACGTACCCTTGACCACTACCATTTCTATTACTTGATGAACTTCTTAACTGAAATCCATTACTTAAAAAATCCATAAAGTCATGTGTATCTTCTGTAGCAGAAGTATTTGCTGTTACTCCTTTTTGTATTGGATTATCTACATCTCTGACACCATCATGCACTCCCCAGTTTGATGTATTGCCTTTACCTTTTAACATTACAAAAGCTGGTTTAAAACCTGTGTGAACAAAAGCACCTTGTGTATTTCCATTTCCATTATACAATCCAAATTTAGAATATCCTGCTATAGGTGCAAAACAATAAGCAATTAATTCATGTCCATTTGTATGATGATCATAATAAGTAGAAAATGTTGTGCTAGAAGTTGCTGTAACTAAGTTTGCACTTGCTTCAACAGCTGTTGTATTTAATTGTAAATATTTACCAAAACCCAAACCAGTATTCCAAACACCCCAGTTTTGTGCTCCTGAGAGAGCTTTAACCATAATCATTGTTGGTGCAGCACCCAAACCATGTCCCACTGTAAATGGTGAACCTGAACTTGGATTTGTATATTTTACAATACTAAATCCTGCCGTAGGATTAGCTGAAACTGTTGAAGTTACACTACCATCTGAGTTTGATGAACCTGCTGAGTTTCCTGCTTTCCAATTCCAAGCAACATAACTATTAGGAGAAGAACTTCTATTTACATAACTGTTTCCATCAGCACCAACAGTAAAGCCATCAGAATTAAAAGCTGTTAATGTATTAGCTACTGTGTTTTCTGCACCGTTTCCTGTAGATTCAATAATTTTTGTTACTCCTCTTACAGCATCAAACATAGGAGAAGCATAAGTTCCAGCTCTATTATAAATCCATGTCCAATCAGGTTGAAAATCTAAACCAGTAACATTAATAGAACTACTTGTTCCTGTGTACAGTTTAGTATTAAAATGATCTGTTCCTTTATTTATAGTTGTATAAGCCATTAGTCGTTAAGTCCTTTCGTGCAAAGAGCAGTATAACCAGTTGGCACATCATACTCAAATACTCCGTTGCCGCTCGCATTAGTTCCTGCACTAGATACTGCTGTGTTTTGAAAAAATCCATCACCAAAGTTAAAACAATATCTATCTGCATCATAATAACTTTCCATAGCTGGTATATAAAAATATCCTGATGCTATAGTAGCTGCCGCTCCTGTTCCTGTTGATCCTGAAGTTGGATCTCCTGAATTTTGCCAAGTTCCATTTTTAGAAAAATATAATTTTGAATTATCTAAATCTACAGCACATCCAATGATGTCATTGGTTGTATAAGTATTACCATAAGAATTATTATTACTTCCGTTTTGAATATTTCCTGAGTTCCCTGTGTAAGCATATCCTCTAGTTTCATTATGAAATGTTCCATTATTTTGATCCATCTGATCTGCATCAACAATTCCAAATCTCATATTCATAGGATCACTACCATTTGTTCCAAGAACTTTCATCTCCCAATAAAATTTTCCACTAAATGCACCAATTGTGCCATACATAGTTCTAAAAGCATCACTACCAGTTGCATGACCTGTTTGACTTGAAGCGCGACTAGTTATGTAAAGACCTGTTGTTTGAAGATTTAAAGTATTTAATGTGGCAAAATTATTACTAGGAGTATCTTTAACATTTATAAAAGTACCACCACCAACAGTAAAGTTATTAGATTGACCTGACTGATCTGTAATACCATTACCATCTTTGCAAATAAAAAAACCATTTGTGCCGTAACTGACCGAAGGACTTGTATTTATTTGCCAGTTACCACTTGTTGCATCTGTCGAACCAAAAGTTGAAGAAGTATAAGCAGCTCCATCTGTAAGATGAATATGACTCATTAAACCGTCCCAATAATTTGAACCACCACCTGTTTGTCCAATTAAATAACTTCTACCTGATACGTTCATAAAAGTATCATAGTTTTGACTTGGTTGTGTATTATCTACCCAGTCTGTAATTTCAGAACCATTAACATAAATTTTAACTCTATCAGATGCACTAGCTTGTGTTGTATCAACTTTAAAAACAAAATGATACCAAGCTGCAATATCTCTAAATTTAGCTGTTGAAGTAAAATCTATATTTGTTGATGATGCTTTTTCTTTCATAGTAAGTTTATCATTAGCATCAATAGCAAAATCTAATCTATTATTAGCGTCAGTATAAGTTCCAAAGATTCCATGTTTAACTCCTACATTACTTCTTTTTACCCAAGCACTTAAAGTCCAAGTTCTTCTGTTTCCTGTTGATGATGATGTTCTTGTTAAGTATGTGCTAGGCATTAATTAAATCCTCCTGATCCCGTAGATCCAAATGATGATTGTAGCGTAAAAACTCTATCTGCTGTCTGACCTTGAGCGTCTGTAGCTCTTAACGTAAATGTGTAAAGAGTTGGAGTAGTGCTACTACCACCAAAGTCAGTAGTAGTTATCACACCTGTTGATGAATTTAAAGCGCAATTTGCTTGTGAGGCATTTGTTAAAACACTTGTTGTTTCACTAAAAGTTACTGTATCACCAGAGGCAGCTACTGTTGCAACTGTTCCTGAAAAGTTTCCAGCTATTGTTCCTAATGAACCAGCCGCTGTTGTCCAACCTGGTGCATCAGATACAGTTAAAATTGCACCAGATCTTACTGCATTACCATCGTTGTTTTCAACTCTTATAAAATATGTACCATCAACGGTTAAAGTAAAATTTGCTGTAATGGATGTAGCACTTGAAAACGAAACTGAGTTAGCTGCAGTAACAGCTCCTGTAGAACTAATTGCTTCGACTTGTGGAATCGATACAAAATTAGTTCCTGAGATAACAACGTTAGTTGCATCGTTTGTTATAACAGATGGACTAACTCCTGAAATAGTTGGTTTAGTTTCACCTACAGTTACAGATCCTCCAAGAGAAACTGCAGAGCCATTAATTGTAATAGATGAGTTTGCTAAAGCAGCGTTTGCAATACCACCACCTGTTGTTGCAGTAAGTGTGCCACCGACTGTTAAGTTCGCACTTGCAGGTACAGTTATTGTATCGCCAGCATCTCCTAGCTGAACTCCTGTACCGGATCGTGGACTTACTTTATTTACTTTTACTTCACTCATAATTATCTTGCCGTCGCTGGTATGTTATTTGATGATACTAAAGGTTCTTCTGCAAACGCCCAATAAATAAACTCTTGACCATTTGCATTTCCACCAACAGCACTTGTTCTTATTTTAAATCCATTACTTACCATATCTAAATAAGTAGCTGAAAATGCTGCAATATTTTGATTTGGTAAAATTAAATCATCTACAACATTTATTGGATCTCTTTTGTTATCAAACATAATCCAATTTTCATTATTAGTTCCTCTAAGTATAATAAAAGCTGGCTTAAATCCTGTGTAAATCATAGGACCATCAGCATTTCCATTACCTGTATATGAACCAAACTTGCTAAATCCTTTTTTTTCTGCGAAGCAGTAAGCTACATAAGTTGCGCCTGATGTATTATTGTTTACGATTGTACCTAAACTAAAAACAGAAGAAGTAGGTGCTGTATCATTCATAAAAGTACTAGTTTGTTCAGCTTCAGTAGTATCTAAGTGTAAACTTTTAGTTGCACCTAATGATTGATGATGAACTATCCATTTTTGAGTAGCACTTCTTTGTTTAAACAAAATTAATCCTGGTGCAGAACCCAATCCATGTCCTACTGTGGCATTTGCACCTGTGCCTGTATAAGTGACAATAGAAAATCCAGCAGTAGTATTTGCAGAGACTGTTGATGTTATACTTCCGTCTGAATTAGATGAACCTGAAGTTCCACTTGCTCTCCAATTCCAAGAAACGAAAGTTTCACTTGAAGCATTTAATACTCCCCAATCTCCTAAGGAAAATCCATCACTATCAAAAGAAGTTATAGCATTAGTTAAACCTGTGCTTTCTGCATTATTCAAATTAGGAAATATAGCAGTTGATAATCCTTGTACAGGTGTTTGAATTACATGATTAGTTGTTGTAGACCTAGCTTTACCCCAAGTCATATCAGGTTGAAAGCCAACTCCTGTTATAGATTGAGTTGAACCATTACCTGTATAAAGTTTAGTATTAAAATAATCATTTGGTTGAAAAGTTATATAGGCCATTATCCAAACTCCTTTATATTTTTAGTACATAACGCATAATACCCTGAAGGTACAGCATATTCAAATGCTCCAAAACCATTTCCATCTGCATTAGCTGAAGCTACGGCAGTTGTGCCAAAAAATCCTGAACCAAAATTCCATTCTGTTCCCATTGATTTTCTATTTCCATTTAAAAATGTATATGTTCCATTTGAACCTAAGTTTGATAGTGCTAAACCACCTGTGCCACCTGATGTTGCTGGATTTGCTGAATTAAACCAAGTTCCATTTTTACCCCAATATAAATAACCATTATCTAAATCCATAGCTAACATAACAATATCGCCATTAGATAAAGCACCAACTGAACCTAAGTTAGTTCCTGTTGAATAAAGTATTTGACCAGCATCATCATATAAACCAGCAGACATATTGTTACTTCCGCCATAATAATCAGTAGCATTAAAATTAGCTGTATCTAAATTAACAAAACCTGATATTGAGCTACCTGTTGAGCTTAAATTAGGTTTATATTCTGCATACCATTTTCCAACACTAACAGCTAAAGTTGCTGGAGTAGATGAAAAATTTGATGTGCTTGCAGTTCCTGTTCCTTTTAAATTTCCATTTGAATAAGTTGTTGCAGTATTGTTTTGTTGTAAAGGATTTAAAGTAGCAAAAACATTTGATGGAGTATCTACATTTTGAGTTAGTGTTCCTGATGTAGTAAATGTTAAGTTATTACCACTACTATCTAAATCTAAATTACCTGAGTTTTCAAATTTTAAAAATGCACCTTGAGCAGTATAAGTAACTGATGGTGCAGTTTTTGGTTTCCAAATTCCTGAAGTAGAATCTGTTTCGCCAAATACAGTTGGTGCTAATTGTGAATTAGGGACAATATGAATATGAGTTGCAAGACCATCAAAACAAGCTGAACCACCTGATGATGCAAACATTCTATGTTTGTTTGTAGCTGAAGTTTGAAACATATAGTTAGTATCTCCTTGAGAACCATTATCTCTTGTATTATAGGATGTTTCTTCTACACCATTTACATATATTCTTAATCTATTATCTGCTGTAGAGTTATCAGTATCCATTGCAAAAACGAAATGATAAAATGCTGAAGTATCTCTAAATACTCTGTTTGTAATTAATTTTTGAGTATGTGTGCCGTTTGTAACTGTCATAAACTCAATTCTATCACTACTATCAAATTGAATTAAAGCATAATCATTACTATCTGAAGCTGATTCATTATAAAAAATATATTGACTACCTAATCCAGACCTTTTCAGCCACATAGAGATAGTGCCTTTATTATAAGTTCCTGAGAATGTTCTTGATATGAATGTACTTGCCATAATATTATCCTAGTTAAACTGTCCTGAATTATTAATTCCTACTGTTATTGTTATACTGAAAGCTCTGTCAGCCGTTTGACCTTCAGCATCTGTTGCTCGAATAGTGAAACTATATGTAGTCTCTGAAGTTGCACCACTCTCTGTGCCTGATATCACACCTGACGAAGTATTTAAAGATGTTCCTCCAGGTAATGATCCTGATTGCACTGCAAAAGATGTAGCACCTGTTGCTGCTACTGTGTATGAAATTGAAGATCCTGCAGCGTTTGATCCTAAAGATCCAGCAGCCGTAGTCCATGCTGGAGCGTCTGAAACTGTTAATAATGCAGAAGATGATCTTACCGCATTACCATCATTATTTTCAACTCTGATAAAGTAAGTGCCATCTGTAGCCAAAGTAAAATTAGCAACAATTGTTGTTGCGCTTGTAAAAGAAACTGTGTCTGCTCTTGTAATCGCACCTGTAGAACTAATAGCCTCAACTGTAGGAACAGATACAAAGTTTGTTCCTGTTATCGTTACAGCGGTTTGTGTATTTTCAATTACACTTGGACTTATGCTAGAGATTGTCGGTTTTGTTTCACCGATAGTAACAGATCCACCTAAAGATACAGCTGATCCGTTTATAGTGATAGAAGAGTTTGCAAGGTCTACGTTTTGTACAGAACCATCTGGATATGTAACTGTAGCATTTGTTAAATTTAAAGTAGCACCTGCTGGTACTGTAATTGTATCACCATTCTCACCAGCTTGTAATGCTGTTCCAGATTGAGGTATTATTTTATCTACTTCTATTTGACTCATTATATAATTACCAACGTCCCTGTTACTGTAACATTACCTGATACTGTTACTGGCCCTGCTAAAACTCCAGAATCCATTGTTTGTGTATCAGATATTGTTGCTGAATGTGTTGTTACGTAAGTTGTTGCTGTCATCGCTGCAGATGGTGCTCTCTTTGCAGGATATGTACAGAAAACAGTTTTTGTTCCAGCGCTAAAATCAACTTTGTTATCTGAGTTAGAAGAGGAGATAACGGTATCTCTAGAAAGTGTATCAGTGCTCGCATCAGTCACTGTACCAATACCGACTTCAAATTCAGAAGTTCCGTCGTTAGCTATAGCGTAGAACGTACTATTAGTATCGCCAATACCAGTTACAAAAGTTTCGAAACCTGTTTCAGTTCCTGTTAAACTAAATGTACCTGTACCAGTCGTAGTACTAGTCTGTTTAACTCTATCGTTAAGTACAAAAGCCATTCTTTAATCCTTTACTATTACGCGTTACCGATTCTTAATATCGCGTTTGATGAATCATTTGTAGGGAACTGAACAACAAAGTCTCCGTTAGTTGCAGTTTTGTTTCCTCCAAAATCTAACACCATTACTAGCTCGTTTCCTCCGCCAGTTGTTTTGTAAATAGCAGCTCCCGCAGCAGTCAATGTAACAGATGAAAATGTAAGATCAGCAAAATCTATAAAAGCTATGTTTGATGAAACACTTACACCAGAATTAGTTAGAGCATTTCCACCAGCTGTATAGTTTGTTCCTGAAGAACTAACTTCACCATTACTTGTTCCAGCTAAATAAACTGTTGATGACGCGCTGTAAGAAGAGATACTAGTATACAAAGCAAGTTTAAAAGCGTTTCCTCCGTTACCAGAAGTATCGAAGTTGAATGTTCCTTTGAACAATCCAGTTTTAAACGAGTCAGGTACTATATTTGCCATATTTTATCTCCTATTGTGATGGGTTAACTGATTTGAGTGGAGTACGAATAACACCATCTTCATATTCGCCTCTGCGTCTACGACCTTGTTGTTCGATCGCGTACGTTTCAATAGCTCTTTGATAAGCCTGCGTGTAGTATTGTATCATATCTGCAGGACCTTTCAAGTATCCATACGCTTCTACAAGAGAACCGTATAAAAGTAAATCTTGATATTTGTTTGATAAATAAGTGCCACTACCACTGACAGAGGCATCTGTAAGGCTAGTTGGTGACTTAATATAAGCCAATGTTATCTCGTATGATGCATTTGGAGTAGGGGCCACAACCCAAAAATTAGCATCCCAGTTAGCATAGTACTTTGGAACACCTGAAGCTGTGCCTGGTGTATTATAGTATTCTGCCATAAAGCTTGTATCTCTTTGATCTAGAAACTTTTGTTTATTACCATCTGTAGAATCTTTAATTTGTACATATCTTATAATTCTAAGATCCGATGGTATAGTTACGAACCTATTTCCACTTGTTGTAGTTGATGTTGCATAAAATCTATCGGCATCAGAATCTACAGCTCTGTAAATTTTGTTCTCTGCATTTCTAATAATTGTATTTATTACAGAAGTTGACAATACAGAAGTATCTACTTCTGTGTAATTTCTAATATCATCTTGTAAGTTTGTAAGTGTGTATGCCATTATTTTACTACCGTTACTGGGCCTGCAAATGCAGAACCACCGCCTCCTGAAACTGTTTTATTTGCAGAATTACCTGAATCAAACGTATAATTATTATCATCAGTTTTTGTAATTACATAACCAATAGCTAAATTTATAATAGCTGGTGTTATGTTTGAAACTCCTTGTGCATCTCTAAATCTAACTCTATCACTTGTAGATCTACCATGATTAGGTTCGTTTACTTTAATTATTTGAGATGAACTTGTCGTTGTAAATGCATTTAGAGGTAATAATCTTGGAACAGCTGTTTCTGTTCTAGCTGGTCTTGCATTTAATAATCCTTGTGGGTCAGATCCTTTTGGTTTTGGATCTAATTGTGGTTGTTTTGGTTCATACTCTGATGTGTGAACTAACATTCCATTCCATTCTTTTACCATTTCTACATATGGAAACTCTAAACCAGATCTATCTGATATTGCTTTTGAATGTTTACCTTTTGCAAATGCCATTATTCTTTACCTTTCAATTTTTTCTTTTGGTTTTGTAAACCTACGAAGGTTCGTTTTAATTTTTTCTTTTCAAATTTTTTTGATTCTTTCATTACTTTTAAATTTTTTGCTGTCTCTGTTTTTAATCTTTTCTTTTCTGCTTTTTCTATTTTTCTTTGTTGTATACCTAGTTTTCTTCTAGCACTTTCAGAAAAAGGTAGTTTTAGTTGTTCTTCTTTTCTACCTTTATAAAATTTTTCTCCAAATAATCTACCTTGTTTTGCACCTCTAGGATATTTTGATTTGTATGTAAATTCCCTCTCTTTATTTTGTTGAACATAATCTGTATATGATGTTCCATCACCTCTTCTTCTTTTAATTGCAACTTCACCTCGTTCCCTAGCTTTTCTAACTCTCCTTCCTTGACCCCGATCAGCAGGTGCCTTTTCTACTTTATAAGGTGTTCCTCTAGTGCTTGTTCTAAAAGCTTTACCAAATCCTCTGAGTGCTATACTTCCCATTATACTCCGTCTCCATAAAATGTTTGTGGTGTTATAAACGTAGAAGTTCTTTGACCATCTTCATCTAACGCTCTTTTAAACTCATCTTCATAAATTAATTTGTTTGCTTGAACCGTTTCTGGTGAATATTTTAAACTTAAATAGTAAGATAATCCTGCAGTCATGCAAGGTATAAATCTATATACTACATCTGATTCATTTGTATATGCGCCAGCATCTTGTATTCTAGCTACATAGAAAAATTTTAATTGAAAGTTAGATCCTGAAAAAGAAGAACTTGGTGTTTGAAATAAAAATATACTAGGTGCTACAGTTCTTTGTACGTAATATTGTGATGGTGTGCCTTTTGATAATTTATTAGCTAATGCAGCGTATGCAGATCTATCTATTTTAGTTAACGTAGTATCAACTGGTGCTGTAGCTGTAGTGTTATTTCTTACAAAAGCTTCTAATACATCACTTATATCTTGTGGAAAATTAGTATTATCATTTGCAAAATTATACTCTGCTTGACCTTCTACTAATGGAACTGTTGCTTGTTTTACTTTCCAAAGGTGTACACCTCTGTTTCCCCATTCGGAAAACATTATATTTAAAGAACGTCTTGCGCTTTTTAATTGATAACCAGTACGATTACCACGCATACCTGTTCTTTCAAATGCTTCTTCGATGATCTCGTCGATCGGAAGATCGAACGATGTAGTTCCAGATGTAGCCATCTAACCTCCTACTTATCTATCAGGAAAGTTGCACCTGCGATATTTGTAATAGTAGAAACTTTCATTCCGCCTGGAAAAACTACACCATCTTCTGGTATGTTAAATGCAAAGACATCACCGCTTGGGCAGTCTCCTTGAAATAAAGTTGCACTACTAGTGTTGTCTTGTAAAATTACAGTTCCTGCTCCACCACCATCAGATGCAAGAATTAATCCTCTTAATCTTGTTCTTCCTGCGAAAACTGTTCCAGTTCCTGTAACTCTTACTGCTTTTACATCACTTTTCATTTTGTATTTTTCTCCTTATGGTGCGGGTGAGTATCCAAGATCCTTAACGGTCCGGCTTTTCTCACCCACATAATTATTATGAACTTGCTATGTTTCCGCCTGTGTCTACTCTTTTCCAGTTTGTTCCATCTGAAAAAGCATAGATAGCGTTACCAGCAGCTCCATTATCGACATAAATTAAAACGCCTTCGTTCTCAGTTGCATCTAGAGTGTTAGTTCCATCTGTAACTGTTGAAGTGCTCGCAAACGAATAAGTGTTTTTTCCACCTTGTTGCGTATCACCTGCGTTTTTATTTGGTCCACCAATAAATCCATTAAGGGAAGTTACTGGTCCTTTAAATGTAGTATTTGCCATGTTTATATCCTCCTAGTTTTGCGAACATAGTCTCTAGGCCGTCGACTGTACTCGTCTATGTTCTTTTAATTATACAGTGTCAAGAATATACTCTTATTTTGTAAAGAGTGCAAGAGATTGCGTAGTGAAAGTGTACTTTCTGAAATGTAGCTTTTTATTACGTAGCTACTGAAACGCTGGGTGCAGCATCGTCAATTTTATTAGCAAGATTTGCTAACTTAGCTTCTTCTTGCTTAATTTGATTAACAACTTCTCTTATTTTGTTGTCAATCCTGACCATATCCAAAGTATATCTTTGGTGATCACGCTGCTGGACTGCCCACTCTGTCTCGAGACCCCTCTTCACTTTGTATAGGTCCCTTATGTGCGTTTGCATTATTAACCTCCTCATAGGTTATCCAAACTTTGGACTTATTAGTAAATCCATCTTTTTCCCAGATAATATCATTTTTGCCTAGTTTGTCAACTAGTGTATTTTCGAAGGATTCGCTGTTGTCCTCACAGCTAATTTCGAAACTTGCATAATATCCGTAGGCTCTGATCTGTACTCTAAAATCCATATATACCTTTTGCTTTTAAAATGGGGCGCTTTTAGGGCGCCCCATTAAATTATTTAGATTACGCTCCTGGTGATCCGAAGATACCTCTAGGGTCTGAGAATCCAAATGAATATCTCTCTCTAGCTTTGTATCTAACGTTTCCAGTATCGAAGTCACCTTCCATAGCAGTTTTGATNGGTGCTCTNACGAACATNTTNAGTCCATTAGGTACATCAGTCTTNATGAAAAACGCATCNGTATCAGTTAAGTAGTGGTTNACTACATAACCTTNTGGGANCATTCCCATTGCTANNNATTGCATTGATATCATTGTCAGCTGTACCAGTTCTACCTTGAGACTTCATTAATCTTTCCGCTGTGAATTGTAATTCACTTGGAATGATCATTTTTACGCCTCTAGCAGCAATCTTAAGACCTCTCTCGTCTGTCATTGCAGCGATGTCGATCATTGATTGCTCTAAAGAAGTTTCGTTCAAGTCAGCAGATGTTGCTAACTCGTTTGAAAAACTTCCAGATAGAGTTGGGTGATCAGTTGCGCATAACTCTTTGCCGTCTCCGCCTTTGAAGCTAGAGTCGAATGCATTGTTAAGAACGTTTGCAGCTTTCACTTGTTTTGTGTTAGCCATCGATCTTGCTAATGCTTTTGTATATCTAGACGCAAGTCTGTCATACAAGTTGTCTTCGATCGCTTCTTCTGTGATAGCGAATGCAAGAGCTATTGTTTCGTGTTGGTAACGAGATGTGAAAGTCTCCTGTGCATCATCGAATGATACTCCAGAACCTTCTGCTTTAGTCTGCGCATTTCCGAAACCAGATAACATTACTTCTTCTTCAAAAGCTCTGTCACTGTTTTCTGTGTCGTAGATTTCAGCATGCTCGTTATCATATCTTTTATACTCCAGGCCGAACAGAGCGTTCAATCCTGGCTCTAGTTCTTTAACTAGTTGTTGTCTTGATATTGCCATAATTTATTCTCCTATTATATGCCTGTTGCTAAAGATCCAACTAAGTACTGATGCAAGTTAACTTTTACGATAACTGAACAGTTCGCAGCTGTTTGATCTTGGTTTTCAACGTCTTCTGCAATTCTAACCATTCTCAATTGTTTTGCAGTTGTTGCTGCAGTTGAGATGCCTAGTCTTAAAGAAGATCGTCCGTTTGTGTCGTCACCGGCTGAAGCTGTTGTTGCATAAGTTAATCCGATTTTGGATTTTCTTAATGCCAACGTGCCTCCCAGTGTAGCGTCTGTTGCAATGATGTATTCTTGAAAAGGATCATCATTCACGAATGCTGTTACGTCTTCACTATTCGCTGGAGTAACTGCACCTTTGTAGAAATTTGCAAAAGTTGGTTTTAAAGTTGTAGCATCTGTAAATGTTACACCATTTAAAGTTCCAACCATAGCAGTTCCGGCAGCAGCTGTTACGATATATCCACCTGTTGAGGCGCTTATATCAACTTTTACAGGCTCTCCATTATAAATAGCATTAGTTTCGCCAGCATCGATCTCGTATTTCGACTGACCTTGAATAGCAGGTGTATTGCCCACTCTCATAGCCGGTCTTAATCCGAATCCTTGTGTGTTAGCGTTAGCCATAGTTTTTTTTCTCCTTATAAAAATTCAGTGATTTAGGAATCGCTAAATAATTAGCTTTTCTTTGTACCACCGAAGGTTACACGTGTCTGCCTCTCTTGATTGATTGGCATACTTGGGTGCTCTTCCTTCATAAGGTCGTTGTTTACGGCGTCGTCTTTGTCTTTAGTTTGTCTTCTAAAGTATTCTTCACGCGCTTTGGCAACCTCTTCAGGTATCCTAGCGAGCACTAGGCCACCAACTCCGATCACTCCTGCGTATTTTCCTTCTTTGACACTTGGATAATCAGTACCTGGATATTCATCAGCTCTTACAAGCTCCCATCCAGATCTTATTTTACCTGACATGTTCTTTGTATCATCAAAGCCCATAGTCTCGGTTCTTATCCATCTGTGTCTGAATCCATCAGGCGCAGGGGGTGCATCTAAAGATGACGGGGGAGTCCAAGTAGTAGGTCTTTTAACCTTGTCTCTTGTCTGACTCGCGTGAGAAGTTCTTATTTTTTTATCTTCCATGTTACGCTCCTTCCTTCACGTTTAATTGTTTTGCGTACTCTTCGAGTGGCACACCTAATCTTTTAGCGATTGCTACTTGTGATGGTGTGAGCTTCACAGTTTTTCTGCGACCTGTATTAGCCGGTCGTCTTGCTGAAGCTACAGTTTGAGCAGGTTTTGCTTTTTCTGTAGTAGTATCCGCCACCTTATCAAATTTATTTGGAAATTCAACCCTTAATCTTTTGTCGATTTCCTCGTAATATTCGTCAGATTGTGGATCATACCCTTCCTTCTCTACGAGTGTTTTATGCATGTCAAATGCAGTATAAGTCATAGCAGTATCATTACCAAACCAGCTATTTCTAGCTGCCCAAGCTTCTGCTTTAGGATCAGTTCTAACAGGTTGTTCAGCTTGTGAAGGGCTTACATTAACTTGTTTTTCCTCTTTTGGTTCTGTTTCTTGCTGTGATTTTAAAGAAGCTAATCTAACTGCATCTGCATTTAGAGTTGCCATTTGTTCTTGTGCTTTAACTTGAGCATCTACATCTCCTGCTTCGATAGCTGTTCTAAGAGCTGATCTTGCAGCTTCCATGTTTGATTTGACTCTTGTTTCAAATTCAGACACGTAAGATTTATCCGCTTTCACGAATCTACTTTGTAGACTATCTCTTTCTTGTTTTACACTTTGAGCAAATGCTAAAGCTTCTTCTTTTTGTCTTTCTGCTTCACGCATTTTTCGAGTTAACTTAGCAATACGTTTTTGAACGCCTTCACTATAAGTTTTTAACTCGTCTGCTTTCTCATCTTTTGTTTCTTCTGTTTTGGTTTCTACAGGTTTTTCTTCTACCTGTTCAACCTCAACTTTCTCTTCTTCAACGGGTTTTGCTTGCTCCGCTGGTTTATCTAGATCGATTTCAGTTGCGACTTCATTAGCCTCACCTACATCAATCGTTTTCTTTTCTTCTTCTGGCATAGTTCCTTCCTATGTTAAATGTAATGAAGAACTGATTCGGGATTTTTTATTGTCCCTAACACTTCGTCATCGTTTAGTATTCGCACTTCTCCACCTTCTATTGGTAATCGTGATCCTGCATATCTTGCGAAGATCACCCAATCTCCTAATTTACACCAAGGTTCTTTAAATCTATCTTTGTCTGCATAACAAAGATCACCCATTTTCAAAACATAACCACAGTTTGTGGCTATTCTTGCTTTATCTAAAGATTCTTGGGAAAAAATAATTCCACCTTTAGTTTTCTCTTTCGGTGTGAAAGGTAAAACTAACATTCTGTAACCCACAGGTTCAGGTAATTGATCTACTTGATCTTTTATATTGTCTGGGTCTAGCCTTTTTGCTGACTCATTTTCCGCTTTGTATTTCTCTTCTAGTGCGTTTCTAGTTTTTGGGATCTCTTTTTGCGAGATCGATGATTGTTCCTTCATTGTCGTTTTGCTCCTTTTCGTTTAGCAGGTTAGAGATTTCCTGAAGCATCGTGCTATATGCACGTGCCTGTCCTACTAGATATTTATAGTTATCGTAATTGTCAACCCCCTCTAACATCGTAGCTGAGATTAATTCTAAGTCTTGCTTTATTCTTTTTTGTATTTTTCCTATTATCACTAGTGGGTCCATTATTTTTCAAACGCCTCCAGTGCTTCTAGTTTATCTTTAGCATCTGCTATCTTTGCTAATAATTTATCTACCTCTTCCAAATGCTGTGGATGTTCACCAATTCCGACTGGATTAGTAAGGTATATATTAATAGTAGCATCTGCCTCTGCTATATCTGCTTCGTATCTAGCCCGAAGCGCAGCTGTCATTCCTACTCTACTCACGTTTTCCTTCCTTTCCTAATTGCTTCTTTACCTTTTTTAAATATGCTTGCCACCTGCGCCTTACCCATAACTTTGGCTCTCTGTTCACCAACAGTGAGTATTTGGATTTTTCTCGCGAATGGTTTGCTAATTCTTTTAACTTTCGCAACAGTCCTACGAGCGTCCGCAGGGGTCGCAAACTTAATTCCAACAGTGTCTTTAGGATTTTCATCCGTATAAAGCCTCCTACCAGAACCTTTCGGTTTTTTACCTGTTCCTACTTTTGGGTCTTTCATTTAGCACTTCCATCTTCTTCGTGCCTGTCTGATACGTGAGTTCGGATCGTTTCTTGTTTTTGCTGAAGCTCTTTTGAGCTGACCTAGTGATCTTGCGCAGTATGATTTCCTACGTTTAGCAGCTTTTGATCCTGGCTTCACTTTACCAGTCACGGCTGTTTTTAGTTTTGAACCGGGATTTAATCTTCTGTAGGCTTTGACACCGGCTCGAGTCATGCCTGCTC
>FUFK010039116.1_pt1 | contig 60730 bp, 68 predicted proteins | sample 1021851 | NCBI WGS metagenome assembly FUFK01 (sample SAMEA51879418, study PRJEB19060) | metagenome
TTTTTCCTATATTATGCTAATTAGGCTATTTTATTATTTTATAGATGTTTAGCATACTCTTTGTTCTAATTTCACGCACTCCGCTTTTCTTTCTAAAAGCTATATCCCTCTTTTTTTATATATTTGCTAGAACATTAAAAGTTTCACATCTAAACATTACAAAAAAAAACATAGACCATTGTTTCGGAGACAACAAAGAGCTTGTAAATAAAAGTTTTAGAGAAACAGTGGAGTTGTCTTTAATTTTCCCTTTTATTTGGGGAAAAAAAGATAATTATAAAAAACTTATAGACCCTGACTATTTACAAAATAAGTCACTAGAAAACGACAGGCCAAAAATTTTCTTTACTCTACACATGGGGTGTGTGGATATTTTAATATTTGTCCTATCTGAGCTCTTGGCTCAAGTTAATTTTTTATATACACCTGTAAAAAACAAAAAACTTGAGCATTTACTGCTACAAATACGTCAAAGACAGGGAGGAAAGATGCTTCCTGCAACACCAAATGGCGTAAAAAATTTGTATAAAAGCTTTATTGATAAAGAAAATATTGTGATTGCCTCAGATCTTGTTCCTCACAAACAAGGCGTTTACGAAAAGTTTTTTAACAAAGAATGTTTTTGTATTGATTTGGTCGAAAAACTATCTAACAAAGGAACGCATGATCTTCATTTTATTTATCTAACAAAAGGCAAAAAAAATAAATACAAACTAGTTTGTAAAAAAATAAAAAACAAAATAACAACATCAGAGATGAATGCGTTGTTTGAAGAAGCAATTTTAACTGCTCCAGAGCTGTATTCTTGGGAGTATAAGAAATTTAAAAAGCCACGAACTATCAGCGCAAAAATCTATTAACTTCGCCAAAAAGATGGAACAAAAAGTATTAAAACACCAAAGAGTTCAAGCCTGCCAACAATCATAGCCATTGTTAATGTAAATTTTCCCACATCTGAAAGAGTAGAGTAGTTTTCAGAAAAACTCCCCAAACCAGGACCAAGATTATTTATAGCCGCTGCTGTTCCCGAAAAAGCAGAATAAAAATCTACGTTTTGGAATATTAAAATAAACATAAACAACAAGAAAAAAGAAATATAAATTGCAATAAATGAAAATACAGCCTCAATTTGTGACGAAACTATTTTCTCTCCATTAAGTTTTACACTACTTATAGCACTAGGGTGTATGATTTTTGTAATATTTGAAAAACCAACTTTTAGCATCAATAAAACACGCCACACTTTCATGCCGCCCCCAACTGAGCCTGAGCATGCACCTATAAAAGCAAGAACAAATATTAAAAACCCAATAGATCCTCCCAACCCCGAAAGAGGTTCAAGAGTATATCCAGTTGTTGTAACTATGGAGATCGATTGGAAGAAACCATACCTAATTGAATCGTTTACACTGAAACCTTCCTTCAAATAAAGAGTAAGGGTTGAAACTAAAACAACGACAAATATTATGCTTAAAAAAAGCTTAAGCTCATCATTTGCTAAATAATATTTAAAACTTCTTTTTGAAAATGATAAAAAGTGTAATCCAAAGTTTGTAGCAGACATAAGCATAAAAAATACAGCTACAAGCTCCGTTGCAGGGTCATTAAAGTAGCCAAAGTTTTCGTTATAAATTGAGAAACCTCCAATAGATACAGTGCTGAAAGAGTGAGAAAAAGCCTCAAACCATGTCATCCCAACCATCCAGTATGACAATACACACGCTAAAGTTATGAGAAAATAAAACTTCAACAAAGATCTTGCTGTTTCTCTTAATCTTGGAGAAAAGCTTTTGTCAGCAAAACCTGAGGTCTCTGCTTGTAAAACCTTCATACCACCAGATACTGCCGGAATTATGGCTAAAACAACTATTACTAGGCCTACACCACCAGCCCACTGTAATAACTGTCTATATAAGAGGACATGGTCTGAAAGTTGTGAAAGGTCCTTAATAACCGTTGAGCCTGTAGTAGTTAATCCTGAAACTGCTTCAAACAAAGCATCAAAAAAAGCTATGTTGCTATTCATAAATGGCATTGAGGCTAAGAGTGAAATTATTACCCATGTTAAAAAAGTTATTACAAAACCATCTTTAGGGCTGTACGTGAACTTTCTTTGTCTCAGGGTAAAAAAGATAATCACAGAATATGATATGCAGACCAAATAAATATTTAGCATTTGATTGTCTAATTCATCATTGAAGTAACTTAGAACTAAAGGTGGCAACACAACAAATGTTCCAAAAAACAATAAAGTTGGACCAAGAAACCTAAAAAATTTGAGCAAACTAATCATCTAAAAGCATTATAAAAATTATCTATGACATCCTTATTTTTATAAAAAACAATTAAATGATCTTCGTCATATATTTCTGTATCGCCATGAGCCATAATTACATCTTCGCCACGTTTAAGTGCTGGAATGTTAATGTTTTCATCTAATCTTAAATCAGAAATACATTTCCCTTTAAGTTTTTCATAAGATGAATCAACGACTATTTCAATTGCTTCAGCCATACCTTTTTTTACTTTATGTACATTTGAAACTGACCCCTTTCTTATGTACTTAAGAACATGAGAAACAGTTATTTGTACCGGAGAAATGATTATATCTAGTTCGTTTTTACCGACTAAATCAAAATAAGCCTCCTTGTTAATTATTGTAATAGTCTTTTTAGAGCCAAGCTTCTTGGACATTAATGAACAAAGAACGTTTGACTCATCGTCTTGTGTGACAGCAACAAAAACATCACAATCTTCAATTCCTTCAGACGACAAAAATTCTTTATCTGCTGCATCTGCATTTAACACCAACACACCATCTAATTCTTCTGAAGCTTGCTCGCATTGCTCAATATTTTTTTCGATTAATTTGGTGTTGAACTCATTATTAATTTTTTTAGCAAGAGACTTCCCAATATTTCCAGCACCTGCTATGTACACGTTCTTATATTGGCTTTCAAGTTTTTGTAATTCTTTTGTCACGTCTTCTATATGTTTCTCATCAGCTATAAAAAAAACCTCATCTCCTTCATTTATTATTGTTTCTCCAGTTGGAATTAAAAGCTCTTCATTTCTGTATAATGCTGGAATTCTTGTTTCGTACTCAGGAAGGTCGTCTTTAAGTTCCTTTACTTGCCTACCAACCAAAACACCTGAAGACTTTGCATATACGCTTACTAATTTAATCTTACCCTCAGCAAAATCTAGAATTTCAAGTGCACCAGGATGATGTAATAGGCTTTTGATCTCTTCTGTTATCAGGTCTTCTGGATTAATAAAGAAATCAACAAAAGGAATTATTTCTTCAGCAATTTTTTTATACTCAGAGCCTTTGAGCCTGCAAACAACTCGTCCGGCATTAAATTTCTCTTTGCCAATTAAAGAGGCTAACAAATTTGTTTCTTCAGAATCTGTTAGGCATAACAATAAACTGTTTTCATCAAGGCCTGCTTTTTCAAGCATTTTTGGAGATGAGCCATTTCCATATATGGTTTGAATGCCTTCTACAGCTTTTATAGGCTCAAGATTTTCATCATTGTTATCAATTACAACAACATCGTTTTCCTCTGAAGAAAGCTCTTTAGCAACGCTGCCACCTATTGAGCCGCCCCCCAATATGATTATTTTCAAATCAATAAATCTCCTTGTGAAATTATATCTCTTTTTGAGTTAAAGAAATCTTTTGATCCAATAACTTTTTTGCCTGGAAATTTTACAGATGTTAATGCTACAACCCCATCCCCACAATAAATTTTTAAAGACTCTTCGTTGAATTCAGAAATTTCACCGGGCCTTCCGATATCATTTGAATGTATATGTAAATTGACAGCCTCTACATCCATCCCCCCAAACTTAAAAAATACTTTTGGCCATTTTTTAAAGGCCAAAAACTTATTCACTATTTCCCTTCCTCTATTAGTCCAATCAATTTGCCCTTCATTTTTGGTTATTTTGTTCGCTAAAGTTGCCAGTGAGTGGTCTTGCTCTTTGGGTTGTAAGTTTTTTGTCACAGCTTTAATAACATAGCAAACACTACTTAACGATTCTTCTAATAATAATGACTCAACCTCAAAATAATCTTTATTTTCTATGTTTATGACAAAATTCTTATAGATTGGGCCTTCATCAAGACCTTCAGTTAATTTCATAAAACTTATTCCTGTTTCTTTTTCGCCATTTTCTATTGCTCTTTGAATTGGTGCAGCACCTCTATATTTTGGAAGGTTGGAAAAATGGATGTTGAGACAACCAAATTTAGGTGTATTGAGCAACCATGAGGGAAGTATTTTTCCGTAAGCAACAACAACCAATAAATCAATATTAAAAGCCTCTATTTTTTTTATTAGTTCTTCTCCACTTAAGCTTTCTGGCTGCAACACCGGCACATTATCAATGTTTGCAAACAATGATTTTGATGTAACAAGGCCCCTACCTGACGATTTATCAGGCTGAGTAAGCACAAATTCCGTTGAAATATCTTTTGATGACAAAATTTCTGAAAATATATCGAAGGCAATCTTAGGTGTGCCAGCAAAACCAACTTTAATTTTTGTTTTTGCCATCCTTAGATTTCATTAGTTTTTCTTTTATACGACTTCTTTTTAATGATGACGCATAGTCTACTAATAGTTTTCCATTAAGGTGATCAATTTCATGTTGAATACAATACCCTAACAATCCATCAGCTATGAGTTTTTGCTTCTGGCCCTTCAAGTCTTGGTAAGTGAGTTCTATTTCTTTTGCCCGCGGAACTTCTTGTTGAAATGTCGGAATTGATAGGCAGCCTTCTTTAGATATTTCAAGGGTATCATCTAAAATCTCATAGCTCGGATTAACTATTACCAAAGGGTCTGATCTGTCTTCAGTTAAGTCCATAACTATCAAACGCTCATGAATATTTACTTGAGTTGCAGCAAGACCAATACCTCTATCTTCATACATGGTAAAAAGCATATCATCCGCTTTTTTTTCAAGATCTTTATCAAAAGTAGTTATTGGAACTGCTTTTTTTCTTAATCTTGGGTCAGGAAATGTTAATATATTTAGCCTATTCATAAATTAATTATTATAGTTTTATATATATGGACAATATACAAGTTTCTGTAATTCTCGGTTCAGATTCAGATGTAGATCTGGGAAAAGCAGCTATAAAATCATTAAGAAGTTTCGATATTGATTGCGAACTTAAAGTTATATCAGCTCACAGATCACCTGATGTCTTGGTAGATTATTTGAAAAGCTCAAAAGAAAGGGGTTGCAAGGCATATATAGCTATTGCAGGCATGGCTGCACATCTAGCTGGTGCGGTAGCGGCTCATTCATCAAGCCCTGTATTAGGAGTCCCAACAACACACAGTTTAAATGGACTAGATGCAATTTTATCAACACTTCAAATGCCAGCAGGCGTTCCTGTAGCAACCTTTGCAGCTGGCACCGCAGGAGCAACAAATGCTGGGATATTCGCAGCGCAAATGCTGGCCACAAGCGATGCTTCAATGGCGGAAAAGATGGTTGAGTTTAAAAAAGAACTTAGAGAAAAAACCATCCAGAAAGATAAAAATCTTGATAGAGATTGAATATAACTACAGAAGCAAATTTAGCTGCCCAATGGATTCTCAATGAAAAAGTTATTGCTTATCCAACAGAGGGAGTTTGGGGCATTGGAGGTTTAAATACATCTGAAAATATCAAAGCCATAAACCTAGCAAAACAAAGAGATGAAACTAAAAATTACATTCTTCTTTTTTACTCATTTCAACAACTAACAAAATATTTTGATATAGAAGAAAAATACCATTCACTAATCAAAAACATTGAGAACACATTCACTACTATGATTATTCCAACGAAACATGAGAAAATTGCCGCCAGAATACCTGGCGACAAAAATCTTTTATATTTCTTGAATCTGATAGGTAAACCCATAATATCTACATCTGCAAACCTATCAGGGGAAAGAACATGCAAAAATATAGAGGAAATAAGTGCCGTTTTTAACGGAACTATTTATGGTGCATTTGATGGCCAACTGGGTGGTGAAAAAAAACCATCAAAAATATTAGATTTAGAAAACAATGAGTATATTAGATAGACAAAATACCATTTCTAGTGCGTTTAAAAAAATTCACAAAGATATTTCAGACAGTTTGAAGGTATATGAGGATCTTTCAAACATTCAGGACGATATATGGGAAAAAAATGACCTTGGTTATGGAAATTCTGTTGTGATAGATGATGGCAATTTTTTTGATAAAGCAGGAATAAATTTTTCAAGCATTTCTGGAAAGTCGTTACCTGAGTCATCAGTAGGAAGTAAAAGCAATTCTAATGGTTTGCCTTTTTTCGCTACAGGGGTGTCTGTTGTTTTTCATCCTAAAAACCCCCACATTCCTACAGCACATCTTAATGTTCGATATTTCTGCACATATAAAAAAAATAAAGTTTTCGAAGAATGGTTTGGGGGAGGGTTTGACCTTACACCATACATTTTAGACGAAGAAGATTGCAAAAAATGGCATGAGGGCGCTCAAGCTGCGTGTGAAATGGTTGGAACTAATTTTTATAAAGAGTCTAAAAAGAATTGTGATGAATATTTTTACATCCCACACAGAAAAGAACATCGAGGTATAGGTGGAATTTTTTATGAGAAAACAAAATTTGATCAATTCAATGAGGGCCTACTTTTTTCAAGGAAAGTCAGTGAAAGTTTTACTCAAAACTATATAGAAATCGTAGATAAACATAAAAACAAACACTACACGAATGATGAAAAAAAATTCCAGAGGTTTAGAAGAGGCAGGTATGTGGAATTTAACCTTACATATGATAGGGGAACTTTATTTGGACTTCAGTCGGGAGGAAGGATTGAGTCAATTTTAATGTCTTTGCCCAATGAGGTTGAATGGCACTATAAGTTTGATGAGAAACTCACAGAAGCACAACAAAAGCTATACAATGTTTTAAAAATACCAAGGAACTGGATCGATGGCGTATAAACTNGGTGTTTTAGGCAAAGATATTGGCTATTCTCTTTCTCCAAAAATTCATCAAGAGTTTGCAAAACAACATAATTATCCAATTGAATATTTAATTTATGATATAGATAAAGATCCAGTTAAATTTGTACATGAGTTTTTTGATAATGAGGGTTTTGGATTAAACATTACAAAACCATTCAAGCACATTGTTGCAAAAGAATTTAACCCTGATCTCGAATCTATTAATTGTATCTACGGAAAAGGAACAAAAGCATGCTCTACTGATGGTGCTGGTTTGTTGAATGATTTAGAATCGAAAAAAATTGATTATCAAAACATGAATATTCTTGTGTATGGGCTAGGTGGCGCAGCAACATCAATATTAGAAACAATAAACTCCAATAAGAAAATCTTTATTAGCAACAGAACTGAAAAAAAATCTTCAGAATTAATTGGCAAAAAAAATAATTTGGATAAATACGATGGAGAACAATTAGATTTAATCATATCTTGCGCCTCCTCACTAGATTTGAACACTTTAAAAAATTTTGAACACTTTTCATTAAATGAGGGTGGATTCATTTACGATATAAACTATTCAAATGATACAAATTTTAAACTAAAAGATCTTTCCCTCTCTAAAAAAGCCAATTTTTATAATGGAGTTGGGATGCTTGTAGAGCAGGCTGCAGAGTGTTTCCGTCTATGGTTTGATAAAAAACCAAGCGTTGAAGAGGTAAAAAATCTACTAGATGAAAGGGTTTAAATTCATTGCAGGTGCTGTATGTCCTGCTTGCGGAGACATTGATTCAATAATGCTTAAAAACGATGATTCAGAAATAAGATGTGTTTCTTGCAATTATTTGAAAGTGAAAGAGGAAGAATTTGGTAAAAAAGACACTAACATCATAGAATCTATTAAAATTATAGACGACTAAAAAAGCATACATTAGTGTCGCTTATTACTCGACATTAACGGTATTTATAGTAGTATATGGCGTACATGAAGAACAAGCTCTGGGCACTTATTCTCTATCCTATATCACTTTTTATGTCTGCCGACTGGTTGGATGTAAATATGCCTGTCGGTGTAACTGATATAAGTAAAGAAGTTTTTGGACTACATATGGCAATATTTTTTGTCGTTGTTGCTATTGGAGTTATTGTTTTTGGTGTTCTGTTTTGGTCCATGTGGAAATATAGGAGATCAAACAATAAGAAACCTGCAACTTTTACTGAAAACCATACGGTTGAAATACTTTGGACCATTATTCCTACCCTTATTTTAATTGCAATGGCTGTGCCAGCTTCAATTACCTTAAAAAAAATATACGATCATGAGGCTGAGGAAGGCGGTATTGACATACAGGTTGTTGGGTGGCAATGGAAATGGCAGTACAAATATCTTGATGAGCAAGTTGGAAACAAACCATTAAGCTTTTTTTCAAACTTAACCACTCCACCAGATCAATATGAATTTAATAGAGTTGAAAAGACAGAGAATTATTTATTAGAGGTGGATGAGCCAGTAGTTATACCAGTAGACACGCCCGTTCGTTTTTTAATTACAAGCAATGATGTAATACATTCTTGGTACATGAGTGACTTTGCTGTTAAACAAGATGCCATACCAGGCTTTATAAATGTCGCTAAGACAAAAGTAAATGTGCCAGGAATCTACAGAGGTAATTGCACAGAATTATGTGGGGAACGTCATGCATACATGCCAATAGTTGTTAAAGCAGTAACCCAAGAAGAATATCAAGAATGGCTACAGCAGAAAAGAGATCTTGCTGAGCAAATTGCGTATCTAACAGAAAAAGAGTGGACATCGGAAGAGCTATTGGCAACGGGTGAAGAAATATATGAGACTAGGTGTGCTGCATGTCACCAAACTAATGGAGCAGGAATTGCTGGATTCTATCCAGCACTCGCAGGAAGCGATGTTGTTATGAATGACAAAGCAAAACAAATTGAAATTTTAATGGAAGGTATAAGAGGTAGTCAGATGCAATCATTTGCTGAACAGTTAAATGAGGTAGAAATGGCATCTGTTATTACTTTTACTAGACTGGCTTGGGGTAATGAGAGATCAGGAGATGGAGAGATTGTTATACCAAAAGATATTGTTGAATATAAGGAAACAAATTTATAGGAGTAGGAAATGAGTGCAGTAGTTGAAAATCACGATCATCATGATGGCCATCATCATGGACCAAAAAAAGGTATTATGAGATGGCTTACAACAACAAATCATAAAGATATTGGGACTTTATATTTGTGGTTTAGTTTTGCAGCTTTTCTTCTTGGCGGAGCATTTGCAATGGGAATAAGGGCCGAATTATTTGAGCCTGGTCTTCAGCTTATGGACCCAATTAGATACAACCAGCTTGTTACTATGCACGGCCTCATAATGATTTTCGGTGGTGTGATGCCAGCGTTTGTAGGTTTGGCTAATTGGCTAATACCATTACAGATCGGTGCACCTGATATGGCCATGCCGAGGATGAATAACCTCAGTTTTTGGTTATTGCCAACAGCTTTTGCCATTCTTCTTTCAACAGCTTTTATGGAAGGTGGGATGCCAGGTTTTGGTTGGACATTTTATGCTCCTTTATCTACCAATTATCCTAATGTAGCCTACTTTGTTTTTGCTATTCACATTATGGGAGCTTCATCAATAATGGGCTCAATCAACGTCATAGTAACCATTATGAACATGAGAGCACCAGGTATGACTTTAATGAAGATGCCTCTTTTTGTATGGTCTTGGCTAATAACTGCATATCTTTTAATAGCGGTTATGCCTGTTTTAGCAGGCGCTGTAACAATGCTATTGATGGATGCTTACTTTGGAACATCTTTTTTTGATGCTGCAGGTGGCGGTGATCCAGTACTTTTTCAACACGTCTTCTGGTTTTTTGGACATCCCGAAGTGTACATTATGATCTTGCCAGCATTTGGTATCACTTCACACATAATTTCAACATTTTCAAGAAAACCGCTATTTGGACACTCTTCAATGGTTTATGCAATGGTATCTATTGCGGTTCTATCATTTGTAGTTTGGGCACATCATATGTTTACAGTAGGTATGCCNCTTGTTGCTGAACTGTTTTTTATGTGGGCAACAATGCTTATAGCAATTCCAACTGGGGTTAAAGTTTTCAACTGGTGCGCAACTATATTTAAAGGATCAATCACTTATGAAACACCAATGTTGTTTTCAATTGCTTTTGTAGTTTTATTCACTATTGGGGGTTTTTCAGGCTTGATGCTCGCAATAACACCAGCAGATTTCCAATATCATGACACTTACTTTGTGGTAGCTCATTTCCACTATGTATTAGTACCTGGAGCAGTATTCTCAATAATGGCAGCAGTTTATTACTGGTTGCCAAAATGGACCGGAAATATGTACGACGAAAAAATGGGTAGACTGCATTTCTGGCTTTCATTCGCTGGTGTAAATATCACGTTTTTCCCACAACACTTCGTTGGTCTTGCAGGGATGCCTAGAAGATATGCAGATTATGCATTACAGTTCGCTGAGTGGAACGCTGTTTCTTCAGTAGGAGCATTTTTGTTTGGTTTGTCACAACTATTATTTTTATACATTGTTGTTAAAACTGTATTTGCAGGCAAAAAGGCCACTCCACAAGTTTGGGATGGAGCGGATGGACTTGAATGGACAGTTGACTCGCCAGCACCATACCACACATTTGATGTTCCTCCTAAAGTTAAATGAGTAACGGACCATTGAAGAATAAAGTTTTTGTGTCCTTGCTTGGCGCTGTGACTTTTATGTTTTTTTTCTCGTTCATGCTGGTGCCTCTTTACAATGTGTTTTGCGAAGTAACTGGCTTAAATGGAAAAATATACGGCCCTTCAGATTTCTTTAAAAAAAATAATGAAACTTATGANCGCCAAGTAAATATACGGTTCTTAAGTACAGTTAATGGCTCAGCTCCTGTAACTTTTTATCCTTCAGAAACAAATTTAGAGGTCATGACCGACAAAGTCAGCAAAACCTCTTATATTGCAACTAACAATACAAACAAAAGACTCACATTATCTATCGTTCCATCAGTTTCTCCAGGCTTAGCTGCCGAAAACGTAAAAAAAATTCAATGCTTTTGCTTTAGTGAACAAACACTCGAGCCTTATGAGACACAAGAGTGGGCAGTAAGATTTTATGTTGATTCAGAACTAAGTGAGAATGTAAATAACGTCTATTTGTCATATACTTTGTTTGAAAAAGAAAGAGAGGAAATGTTAGCTGTCAATCATGAGCACTGAGACAACAGGCCACCAAAAATACTACGTACCTGAAAGTAGTTCTATACCTATTGTTTTTGCAATAGCTATGCTGTTTTTTGGGGTGGGTGCTGCAGATGCAGTTATGGGCAAAGGAACAACTTTATTATTTATTGGTGTTGCTGCAGTGGTTGCAACTCTAGCTTATTGGTGGTCAGTAGTAATAAGAGAATCACATGCGGGGCTTGATACACCACAACTAAATACCTCTTATGTTTATGGAATGGCTTGGTTTATTTTTTCAGAAGTAATGTTTTTTGCAGCATTTTTTGGTGCACTTTTCTATATCAGAACTTTCTCAATTTCATGGTTGGGCGGAGAAGGAGATAAGGGGCTTGCTGGAGAATTATTATGGCCAGACTTTGTGGCAACATGGCCGCCTATGGTTACACCTGAGGAAAGTTTAATGGGAGAGCAAGCGGTAACAAAAGGTCCTGATGAAAGCATGTATTTACACAGTATACGAAACCTTGGAACATGGCTGCCCCTATACAATACAGTTGTTTTGCTTACATCAAGTGGAACCGTTCATTTTGCGCACATGGCATTGAAGGATAATAATAGAAAAAGATTTAATTTTTGGCTTGGCATAACAGTATTGCTAGCATTCATCTTTGTTATTCTTCAAGCCTTAGAGTATTACGAAGCATATGCTCATTTGGGACTAACTTTGAATTCGGGTGTGTATGGAACTACATTTTTTATGTTGACGGGATTCCATGGCATGCATGTTCTAATAGGTGGTATATTTTTAGCTACTCAGCTTACAAGATCAGCAGGCTATAACCACTTTACAGACAAGGAACACTTTGGTTTTGAAGCTGCATCATGGTATTGGCATTTTGTTGATGTAGTGTGGGTCTGTTTATTCTTGTTTGTTTATATTCTTTAACCCCAAGGGGCTTCATTGCCTAATTGACCAGTAGATATACCATAAATTATGAGAACTAATAATATTGCACCAAGAGTAACTCTAAAGCCCAAGCCATATAGTATTCTTTTCTTTCCAGGCTTACCCCTATCAATGAAAAGAAATACAAGACTCGAAGCTAAGCTTATCAAAACAAGAATAAGTAAAATGAAGATGATTGTTTTTAACACTGGGATATTAAAACATTGAATAACTTTAAATCAAAGATATTAATCTTCGCAATTATATTTGTTCCTATAACAATTAGTCTTGGTTTGTGGCAGATTGAGAGAGCCAATGAAAAAAAAGTAATAATTTCTAATTACGACAAGCTATTGGTGTCTACACCAATTGCATTGCAGAAAGAACAACCACTAGATAATTGGCAACCAATTGAAACGGTTGGCGCATATCAAGATCTCNTTATTTATGAGGATAATGCGATCAACAGTNGTAAGGCTGGTTTTAAGGTTTATCACCTATTNCAAAATGGTGATGGCACTTTTATATTTGTTCACAGAGGGTTTATAGAAAGGAATTTAATAAAAAACAATTTACCAAGAATCGATACTCCTGTTGGNAAAAAAAATATCAAAGGCACAACGCTTTTTAAACAAAACAACACATTTGTAAAAAACATTGAGGAGTCTGATATTCGTATAATTCAAGAATTTAACACCTCAGTACTTATTGAAAGGTTTCCGATATTGAAAGATAGATATTTGCACCCATTTCTATTTAACTTAGATGTTAGAGATGCAGATAAGTTTCAGCCAATTGAAAAGCCAGTTAATATGACTGCTACTAAACATATAGGCTATGCCATTCAATGGTTTGGTCTGTGTGCAGCTCTAATAATTTTGACAATATATGCATATAGGAGAAAAGGTGAATAATCAAAAATATCTTGCGCTTATAATACTGCTCACACCTCTTTTAGTAATAAGTTTGTCTACTGCAACTTTTTACTTGGGATATAAGCCTACAAGCTCTAATAACAATGGAGAGCTAGTTATTCCACAAATTGAAACGCAAAATTTAAACCTGATTGATGCTGAGGGTAATGTTTTCAATTTTTCAACTGGAAAATGGTATCTAGTTCACTTTGATGATTTTCAAAACAAAACATTTAGCCTTGACAGATATAAGCTTGCGACAAGTTTAAAAATAACCCTGCCAAGAGAAAGCCATAGACTTAGAAGGGTGGTTGTTTATAAGGATAAAGAATTATTTGCAAATGCTTTAGAACTGAAAGAGAAGTTTCCTCAAATTATCTTTCTATATGACAAAGACAATATGTTTGAAAATAGAATTTCTTCTCAGTTAAACAATCCATATTTTTCAAAATCTATGTTTTTGATTGATTCATTTTCTAATGTAATGGAAGAGTTCAATGTAAGCCTGACATTTAGTGAGATATTTGAGGATCTTAAGGTGCTTTTATGAGTATTTTCAACACAAAAACATTTTCAGCAATCGGCATTGCTTTCTGTTTTATAGTTATTGGTCTTGGCGCTTGGACAAGGCTTGCTGATGCAGGTCTTGGTTGTCCTGATTGGCCCGGTTGCTATGGATTTGTAACATTTCCAACAACTCCAGACGAGATCGCCATCGCTGAATCGCTGTACCCTGATTCACCGGTTGAAATTGATAAAATAATACCAGAAGTCGTTCACAGATACTTTGCAGCATCATTAGGTCTCCTGGCAATTGCACTTGTTTTCATTGCATTCAAAGAACGAAAAATGAAAAGTGAGTCCTTAGCATTGCTATTAATTATTATAGGGCAAGGCATTTTTGGTTATTTGACTGTAAGCTTAAAACTACACCCTTTAATTGTTACATCTCATCTTTTTGGCGCAATGATAGTTACATCTTTATTCCTTGTTATCTTCATGAAATCACTAAGAGTAACAAATTCTTACTTAATCTTAGTGCGTAACAGACCTTACATTATTATTGGATTTGCCTTAATCATTTTTCAGATATTCCTAGGGGCCTGGACTTCGACGAATTATGCAGCAAGAGCTTGTTTAGATCTGCCATATTGTCAAGGACAGTTAATACCAAACACTAATTTTGAAGAGGGGTTCAATCTGTTTCAATCAATTGGCCCAAACTATCTTTATGGTCAAATGAGCAATGAAGCTAGAGTAGCTATACACCTGACCCATAGGATCGGCGCAATTATTGTATTTTTCTATTCTATATTTCTTGCAATTAAGTTATGGTCAAATGAGACTAAACCAATCGTCCTAGGTTTTCTATCAATTCTCGGAATTCAAATATTTTTAGGGGTAAATAATATTTTAAGTTCTCTTCCCTTATGGAATGCAGTTGCTCACAATATAGTAGGGGTGATGCTATTTTTATCTTTTGTGGTTATGACTTTCTTGGGATTCAGGAGAATTTGATCTAATGGCAAACTTTTTAGCGCTTACCAAACCAAAAATTGTCCTACTACTCACTCTTACTGCCCTTGTTGGCATGATGCTTACAATAGAATTCTATACAAATATTCTTTCTAGTCTCGCTAGTCTGCTTGGTTTTGCTTTTTTAGCCGCGTCTTCTGCTGCATTAAATCAAATCTTTGATAGAGAATCAGACAAAAATATGGAAAGAACGAAAAAAAGACCACTTGCTAGCGGAGATATTTCTCTCACACAAGCTTTAACATTTACAGCTATTTTGTTATTTATTGGTTCAAGTTTATTGTTATATTTTTCCAACCTGCTAACACTTTTTATAACAACATTTGGCTTTATTTTTTATAGTCTTGTTTACACAATCTATTTAAAATGGGNCACTCCCCAAAACATCGTAATTGGAGGATTATCAGGGGCTTTGCCCCCGCTGATAGGCTGGACAGCTGTTACGAATGAAATTTCATTACTACCATTAATTTTGGTATTAATAATTTTTCTATGGACCCCTCCGCATTTTTGGCCACTTGCTATTGACAGACTAGATGAATACAAAAAAGAGGGAGTTCCAATGATGCCAATCGCAAAAGGTGTATCAAGAACAAAAAAAGAGATGATAGTTTATTCAGTTTTATTATTAGGGGCTTCTCTTGCACCATTTTTCTACGGTTTAACAGGATACTTCTATTTAATTTCTACTACGGCCCTTAATCTATACTTTATATATCTCTGCATAGCGTATTTAAATGACAAGGAAAATGAGCTCTCTATGAAGATTTTCAATTTCTCTGTACAGTACATGCTGCTTTTTTTCCTTGCAACTTATGTAGATTTTTTATTGAAACTTTATGTCTAAAAACCTCTTAACAATTATCTTATTTTCGGTAGTTATTTTTCTTTCTGTCTATTCAGTTTGGAGGATAAGCCAACCAAGAGTGCTCTCTGCAGAAGAAATGAAAGTAAATGGATACTACGGTTATGGAAGTTTTCAAGAGTTACGAGATTTTAACTTAGTTGATCATAATGGCACAGTATTTACAAAAGAAAATCTTAAAGAGCATAGTCTTAATTTTTTATATTTCGGGTATTCAAGCTGTCCGACAGAATGCCCTGTAATGATGTCTGTTATGAGGCAAGTTTATGAAAAAATTGAGACAGATAATATTTCGTATTATCTAATTAGCTTTGACCCTGAAGTTGACACCATTGAAAGATTGAAAAGTTATGTAACAGCGTTTAATCCAGATTTTATTGGTATCTCCGGAGATATTCCCGAGGTTGTAAAGTTGGGTTATCAGCTTGGAGTAGAGAAATTGGCTCCTATGGAAAANCATATGAATCAAAGAATAATTACTCACACTAATCATCTAATAGTTGTAAACGCAAAAGCAGAAGTTATAGGAATATTCAAGGCGCCTTTTGATAGCTCTTCTATGTCACTGGTTATAAAATCTTTGCTAGCTTCCCAGTAGATCAGTTTACTAGCACAACCTTTCCCACTACACCTCTGCTGCCTATCATTTGAATAGCTTCAACTGCATTTTCCATTGGAATTTCTTTTGATATTAGGGGCTTAATCTCTCCAACGGATAACATTCTATTGATGTCAGATATATTTTTTTGATTTTCTTCAAATTCTCTTCCAGTAAATGCTCCCCAAAACACTCCCACAACAGAAGCACCTTTCAATAATGTTAAATTAATTGGAAGTTTTGGTATTTGGCCTGCTGCAAAACCTACTACTAGATATTTACCTTTCCAGCCAATAGCTCTAAAAGCTGGTTCAGCATAACAGTCACCTATGGGGTCATAAATAATATCGTAGCCACCTTTTATGCTTTTAGATTTGAGCTCAGCTGAAAATGCCTTAGCCTCCTCTTTATCTTTTGGACCTGTTCCGTAAACTATAACTTCATCTGCACCATAGTCTCGACATATTTTTGCTTTTTCTTCGGTTGAAACACCTACAACAGCTCTGGCACCTTTTGCTTTTACTATATCAAGTGCCGCAAGCCCGACACCACCAGAGGCACCTAATATTAACACCTCATCGCCCTCAGAAAGATCGCCTCTTTGAACCAAAGCATGATAGCTTGTTCCGTATGCCATTTGATAAGAAGCAGCTAATTGAAAAGATATTTCATCAGGAATAGGGAATACGCCAAATTCGTTTATACATATCTGTTCTGCGAATGCTCCATGAGGAGCCATGAAATAAACACGATCTCCTTCTTTGAAACGAGTGACGTTTTTACCAGTTTTTTTGATTGTTCCTGCACCCTCATTGCCAGGTGCAAAAGGCAGCTCAGGTTTAAATTGATAGAGCCCTTGCACTATCAAAAAATCAGGAAAGTTTAACGCTGCAGCCTTTATGTCTATTAAAACTTCATTATCTTGAGGTTCTGGACTTTCAACTTCTTCCCAAACCAAACTATCTACAGGTCCATATTCTTTGCAATGTAATATTTTCATTTAATTTCTCTCCTAAAATGTTCTAAATATTCTTCAAATAACATATTATCCTCTTTCTTTTCTTGCATATATCGGTTCTCAGATAAATGTCGTTCTTTTTCAAAGAGCGAAAGATTTTCTTTACTAATTTTATGTTTAATGGGTGTAGAGTTTTTTAGAACAAAAGATAATAGGCCCTCAGATTCATTTAGATCATTGATTAGTTTTTGAGATAAGGGCTCATTATTTCTGACAAAGTAATTGTTGAACATATTCTCACGATCTTTGCTTAGGCCAATTTCCGCTGCGAATTTTTGAAGCTTAAAAAGAAATCTTTCGGTCATTTGTTTTGCAGATTCTTCAGCAGTTGCGTCTTCTATACCCGCTATGAAATTACAATTTTGACCTGTTTCAGATGATCTTCTAATATTTTCTTTAATACAATCACTTTCAACGTCGCTAATTAATGGCGAATCAGATAATGCACAAAATATCATTACAAGCTCAAGAAACTCTACATCTTCAAGTGAAATACCAATATTTGAATAAGGGTTTAAGTCTATTGATCTTATTTCTAAATATTCAATCCCATTCTCTTTTAGTTGGTTATAAGCTCTTACTTCTTTTGAAATTATTCCTTTTGGCCGGATGTGGTTATATAGCTCACTTTCCATTTGTATGGTTCCATTATTGACTTGTTGTTTTAGGTCAAGTGAGATGTCTTTAAATTTTTCATTTGGATTATTTATGTAGCTTTCAATTGTGACCAAGTAATCATCCAAAGAGTTGAAAGTAATAAAATTTTCATCTTGTTCTTCTGAGTAATAGCCAAGCCTACTAACACGCAAAGAAGTAGAATTGGGCAAGAAACAGTCTTCCTCATCTAAATTTTCAATATTAATGTTTCTTCCTTTAAGAAATGATTTATGTGTTACAGGCGAGCAGCCTATTAGTCTTAAAACCAAAGGAAAAATTCTCAAAAAATTTCTTGATATGCCAAGATATATTTCAGTTTTATTGTTTCCAAGCGCTTTTATAACAGAATCAGAAAATGAAAAGTTGAAATGTATGCCCGCTGTGCTTTGCATTTTATCTCCGTATCTATTTCTTAAACCAAGCCTATAAAGATGAGCAAGTTTCGTGATATTAGATTCTCTATGAGGTGGTAATTTAATATATTTTCTTTTGAATTTTGGCGGCATTGAATAGTTCCAGAGCAAATCACCATCAATTTGATTTTCAACATATTTATGAAGATCACATAAGAAATTGTATGCATCTATATTTTCTTCAAAAGGAGGTGTAACTATCTCAAGGTGTGGTTCTGAATAATCTAAGGTGATAAACCTATTAAAATTATGCACACCAAAAGCTTTTGGAAAGGTTTTATTAGATATCTTGCCCTCTGAGTCTGATCTCAAATTCTCTTTTTCAAGACCTTTATAGGTTATCTTATCTGAGCTTAAAAATTTGGTAATTTTTTTTTGGTTGCTTTCAACCATTTTTATTACTTTGGTCCAGCATCAACAATTTCTTGAGACACATTAAATTGTTTAAAGTTTTCCTTAAACCTTAAACACAGCTCATCACACTCTTTTTCATATTCTTCAGCTGAGCTCCATGAGCTTTTTGGATTCAAAAGGCTGCTTTCTACTCCTTCAAGCTCGTTAGGAATATAAAGATTAAGTTTGTCTAAGTAAGTGAGATTATTAAAATCTATTTTATTCTCTTGAATTCCATTAATAATTGCTCTAGTTACTGGTATCGGAAACCTGTTACCTACACCATAGCCTCCACTAGTCCAGCCGGTATTTACTAAGAAGACCTTAGTGTTATTTCTTTTTACTCTTTTTATTAAAAGATCGGCGTATACACCTGCTGGTCGAGGAAAAAATGGTGCGCCAAAGCAGGTTGAAAAAGTAAAGTCCATTGATTTTGATGCCCCTATTTCAGTAGAGCCAACCTTGGCTGTGTAGCCGCTTAAAAAATGATAAGCAGCCGCATTTTCATTTAATATACTTACAGGGGGTAATACTCCTGATAAATCACAAGTTAGGAAAATTATATTATCAGGCTCATCTCCTTGATTAGCAGGGACAGCACCTTCTATAAAATCTCTTGGATAGCAGACTCTAGTATTTTCTGTGTATTTGCTATCAGTATAGTCAGGAACTCCTTGTTCATTTATTACAACATTTTCTAAAATGCTTCCAAATTTAATAGCATCCCAAATTAAAGGTTCATTTTCTTTCGATAAATTAATACACTTTGCGTAACAACCTCCCTCAAAGTTAAATACTGTTCCATCACCCCAGCCGTGTTCATCATCTCCTATAAGAGAACATTTTGGGTCAGCAGACAAAGTAGTTTTTCCTGTTCCTGATAATCCAAAAAATAATGTTGTTCTTTCATCAGATGTTTGGTTAGCAGAACAATGCATTGGGAGCACTCCTTTCTCAGGAAGGAGAAAATTTTGAACTGCAAACATAGACTTTTTAATTTCACCAGCATATTTCATGCCTGCAATTAAAACTTTTCGACGTAAGAAATTTATAATTACACATGATTCTGAATTCGTATGATCTTCATCGGGATCACAAACGTAATTTGCCGCAGTAATTATTTTCCATACCTCTTTGTTTTCTTCATTAAAATCATTAGGCGATATAAAAATTAATTTTGAAAATAATGAATGCCATGCAAGTTCAGACTTCACTTCAACAGGAATATAGTGATCTTTATTAGACCCCACATGCACATTGGACACGTAATGATCTTTATCATCTAGATAAGCAGAAACTTTATTCCATAATTTATCAAAATGATTAGAGTCAAAAGGCCTATTAACTTCACCCCAATCAATTTTGTCTTTAGTGCTACTTTCCTCAACAATGTATCTGTCTTTGGGGCTTCTGCCAGTTCTATTTCCAGTTAATGCTAATAATGCACCAGTGTGCGTAAGCTCACTTTCATTATTGGCAACTGATTTTTCTATTAACTCTGAATTAGACAGATTTAGAGATCTAGACATTTATTATTTTTGGCCCTTAAAATTTATTAGGAAGTATCTTAGCAATAATAACAATATCATTGAAGTAAAAAATAAAAGGGCCCACTCAGGTATATTGAGATATAAGAAAACCCAAGATTCTTCAGCACATTTACTACTTCCTTGAAACACTTTTCCAAGAGCATCAAAAAAAGGATACATATTAAATAGAAATTCAAAAGGTATGTCACAATAGCCACCTGTTAATTGATCAGCTGGTAAATTTTGAAGATAAATTTGTCTTGCACTGGCAGATGCACCAAAAATCAAAGCCCCAATACCAACCAAATCAAAAATAAATTTGAATTTAGGCGAAATAATTTTCAATAGAAAAATAAAGAATACTGCTTGTGCTGAAAGCTTTTGCAAAATACATAAATTACAAGGCTCAAGTCCAACGATATTTTCTAGATAATATTGACCACACATTACAACAGCAGCACTCGAAGTAATAAAGATATCGCTGTAATTTTTAATTATTTCTTTCACTATTAAGTATTATATATATAGTCCAATGATATTTAGACCAGATTTAATTTTAATTGATGGAACTTCCTATATATATAGAGCATTTCATGCCTTACCACCTCTGACTACTTCTACTGGAAAACCAACTGGAGCGACAAGAGGATTTGCTGCAATGCTAAGNAAGCTNATTGAAAAATATCCAGGAGTACCAATGGTGATGGTATTTGATGCTAAAGGGCCTAATTTTAGAAATGATTATTATCAGGCCTACAAGGCTAACAGGCCTCCGATGCCAAATGAACTAAGAGTTCAAATTGAAGATATAAAAAAACTATCGAGATTATTTAATTTCACGGTAAAAGAAGAGAGTGGTGTAGAGGCAGATGATGTTATAGCAACTCTGGCAAAACAATTTAAACGAGATAAAAAGATTTTAATTTCTTCACCAGATAAAGATTTAACACAATTAGTAGAAGAAAATGTTATTCAACACAATTCCATGTCCAATGAATTCTTCAATAACGGGTACGTAAAAGAAAAATTTGGTGTTGAGCCTAAGTTAGTTGCTGAACTTTTAGCTCTGGTTGGAGATAAAGCTGATAACATCCCTGGAATTACAAAGGTAGGAAATAAAACTGCTTCTAAGTGGTTGAATACTTACGGTAGCTTAGAGAATATTCTTATAAATTCTGAAGAAATCACAGGAGTAGTGGGACAAAACCTGAGAGACGAAAAAGATGTTCTCCAAAGAAATCTATTTCTTGTTTCATTAAAGCAGGATATAAAGCTTAACTTATTATTTGATGACATAAATGTGCCAGCATCAAGTAGTGAGGGGCTTAGGGATTTTTATAAAGAGCTTGAATTTAATTCTTTTATTGGTGAAAACAGCGAAAAAAGAAAATCAGAATACAAAACAATTAAAAATAAAAGCGAATTAGAAAAACTTCAACTGAAGATAAACGAAGCTGAGTATTTTGCATTTGATACTGAGACCACTTCAATAAATTCGCTTGAAGCAGAATTAGTTGGTGCTTCATTTTCAGTGAAAAAAGATGAAGGTTTTTATATACCAATTAATCATGTTGAGCAAACGGAAATGAGTGCAAATGAGTTGATTGAATGGTTAAAGCAACTTCTAGAAACGAACCAAAATAAAATTATTGGTCAAAATCTAAAATATGACATTGCTGTGCTTCGAAATCATGGCATTCATATAAAAGAATTTTTTGCAGACACAATGCTGATGTCTTATGCAACTAATAGCACCTCATCGAGACATAACTTAGATGCATTAGCTGAATATTATTTAAATACCACAACAATTAAATATGAAGATGTTATTGGAAAGGGAGCAAAGAAATATAAAAGTTTTAATCAAGTTCCTATTAAAGATGCTACGAACTATGCCGCTGAAGACGCTGATATAACTCTACAACTTTATGAAAAACTTATAGAGATAATCGACAAAAGCTCAATCAAACTTTTACAGACCATAGATTATCCACTTTTATTTGTGCTTTTAGAGATGGAGCAAAAAGGCGCATTAATAGACACGAGCCATCTTAATGGGCTGTCAAAAGAATTTGGTACAAAACTTTTAAATTTAGTGAAAAAAATTCACGAAGCATCGGGAAGTGTATTTAATATTGATTCACCAAAACAATTAAGTGAAATTTTATTTGAAAAGTTGAAGATAGAAACTAAAGGGTTAAAGAAAACCTCAACAGGCTATTTTTCAACCTCAGAATCTGTTTTACAAAAACTTTCTGATGAAAATGAGATTGTAAAAGATATTTTGGAGTACCGCTCTTTAGCAAAATTAAAGAGCACATATACAGATAAAATTTCAGAAATTTGTGATCAAAACTCAAGAGTTCATACTTCTTATCATCAGGCCGTGACCTCAACCGGAAGACTGTCCTCTTCTGACCCAAATTTACAAAATATTCCTATTAGAACTAAGGAAGGAATTACGATAAGAGAAGCTTTTATTGCGCCTTCAAATAAAAAAATTCTTGCAATGGATTATTCTCAGATAGAGCTCAGACTCATGGCTCATTATTCTCAAGATCCTATAATGCTTAATTCTTTTAAAAATAATGAAGATATTCATAAGCGGACTGCTTCTGAAATTTTTGGAGTTGAATTAGACAATGTAGATGATGAAATGCGAAGAAGAGCAAAAACTATAAACTTTGGTCTGCTTTATGGCATGAGTGCTTTTGGGCTTGCTAATCAGCTTGCAGTATCACGAACTGAAGCAGAGATATTCTTAAATAATTATTTTGAAAGGTATAGTGCCGTTAAAAAATTTATGAGTGATATTGTTGAAAATTCTAAAGAGCTTAAGTACGTTGAAACTCTTTATGGAAGGAAGATTCATGTTCCAAACATTACTGCTAATAATTATATGGTACGCCAAGCAGCTGAAAGGGCTGCAATTAATGGTCCTCTGCAAGGAAGTGCTGCCGATATTATAAAGATTGCAATGATAAAAATTGATGAGTGGATTAATCTCAATGCACCAGAGATAAATATGATTTTACAAGTTCATGANGAATTGGTTTATGAGGTTCCNNACACTTTCTCAGATGACGATTTGAGGCCAATTTTAGATCTTATGGAAAATACAACTGAAATCGACGTTCCTCTAAAAGTTGAATATGGCTTTGGGACTAACTGGAGAGAAGCTCATTAATCTCTTTAACAAGTTTTTCAACTGAAACACCTTCCTTTATTGAAAAGCTGATACAGCTTCCGAAAACATGATTAATATCTTTTTCAGCTGTCTTAACCTCTTCTATGGAAACTTTATCTTTCTTTGTTAGCACTATTAAAGTTGGTAAATTATAACTAACCAACATTTCATACATTGTTATATCTAGCTCTCTCATAGGGTTTCTTATATCTGTAAAAAGAATTGCTCCCCTTAAGCTCTGTCTTAAAGAAAAGTATTTTGGTAATTCTCTAGCCCAATCCTTTTTTTGAGATTTCGATACCTTTGAATACCCATAACCAGGAAAATCAACGATATAGCCATTTTTTGCTTTAAAAAAATTAAAAAGCTTTGTTTTGCCAGGTGTTTTACTAGTTTTGGCAAGTTTTTTTTGATTGGAAATGGCATTTATAGCAGATGATTTTCCAGCATTTGAAGCCCCNACAAATGCAATCTCTTGCATATCATGATGTAAACATTGATTAAATTCTGCTGCGCTCTCTATAAACTCAAGCTCTAAATATTTAAAATTAAATTTCATTAATAAATTATATCCAAGTTGTTATATAATCATTCTCGCATACTTATGAGAAATAAATTTTTTAACTTTATTGCTTTAGTCTTTTTTTTATCTTTTCAAGCGAGCGGACAGCCAGAACAGGGTAAAGACTATCAACTAATACCGCCTGATCTAATCGAAGGTCAATCTATCACTGAAGTGTTTGGTTATTGGTGCAACGCGTGTTTTAGNTTTGAAAGCACTGTACAAAAGATGCGAGAGCAAAGAGCAGATGTAAACATTGTTCAAATTCCAGCTGGAAACGAAGTTTACGCAAGACTTTATTACACAATAATTGCTTTAGATCTAGGAGAAGAAGCACATTTAAATGTGTATAAAGATATTCAATTACTACGAAAAAACCTTAGCAGCACAAATGACGTTTTAGAATTTGCTAAAAGACATGGGTACGATGATACAAAATTTATGAATGTCTATAATTCATTTGGTATTGGTATAAAAGCACAAAACGCATTACGGACTGTGAGAAGCTTGGCAAATGCCGGAGTTCTTGAAGGCGTACCAACAATAGTAATAAATGGTAAGTATAAATTTAGAAGAACTGGTGATGTTCAAAGAAATATCGATAATATGTTATTTCTATACGATAATTAGCTTGATTTTTTAAAGACTGCTACAACAAACTAAACATGAAAAAATTTTTACTTTTATTCACATTAATTTTCACATCTTTTTTGATGATTCCTGATTCTTATGAAGATGAAGTAAGAAAAAGACTAGGTCTTTTAAAAGATGTACCAGTGGTTTCTATGCCAGGTATGTCTACAGATGATTCAGATGGTCCTGTCGGGCGATCAGGTGAAGTTGTTTACAACCAAGGTTGTGCTGCATGTCACACGGCTGGATTAGCTGGTGCTCCTATGCTTGGCAACCTAGATCAGTGGACAGACCGCACATCAAAAGGTTTAGAAGTCCTTACTGCAAATGCATATAATGGCTACAATGCTATGCCCGCAAAAGGTATGTGTATGGATTGTTCTGAACTTGAAATTGAAAGATCAGTTCAATATATGTTAGATGCTTTGACGGTTGTAGAATAAACTTAACGTCTTTCTAGCTCAGCTAACCTACTTTCTAAAGAGTCAATTCTTTCAATAGCTTTATCAAGCTCTTCTTTCTTAACAAAACCAGACTCTTTCATGAATTTCTCCAAGGCAGGCTTTACCATTTTTTCCATACCTTTCATGTCTTTGGTCATATTGAATGGGTTAAACATTTTTTTTCTCCAAAATAAAGTTCTTACTTATAATCTCGTAAAGATCTTTCCAGCTTCTTGCTTGAAGATCGCATGGAAATATCTCATCCCACTTGTTCTTCTCACAATTAAACCATATGGCATTTATATTACAATTTCTAGCACCTCCAACATCATTTACTGGACAATCTCCTACATGTATAGCTTCATCTGCATCACATGAAGCAACNTCCAAAGCTTTTAAAAAATGTGGTGGAGATGGTTTATTTGATCCTACATCTTTTGAATTAACCGAGAAATCAAAAAACGAATTTATTCCTATAATTTCTAAATCAGCATTTCCATTCGATAGAGACCCTATAAGCACCTTTCTATGCAATCTTTCTAAAATAGTTTTTGCATCTTTATAGAGCTGCACCTTATTCCTTACTTTAAAAAATTCATNAAAACTTTCATTACTATAGTAAATTGCTTCATTCTCATCTAAGCCCAACTCTAGCAAAAGTGCTTTAACAACTTCTTTTCTAAATTTAGTTAAATTGAATTTTAATGAATTATCTTTTTCAACAAGGTCTACTCTAATTCTATTTATATTATCCTCATTGAGCTGATCTTTAACTTGTGGCACCTTCATCATAAGAAAGCTCCATAAAGCCTTTTCCGCATCTACTATTACTTTATGATTTGGCCAAACTGTATCGTCTAGATCAAATGTTATTAGTTTTATTTTCTTTCTTGCCATGAGGGTGCGATTTATCGTAAATTTTTGCTAATTGTTGAAAATTGAGTTTTGTATAAATTTGCGTTGTGCTCAAGCTGCTATGGCCTAGCATTTCTTGAATGGATCTTAAATCTCCGCTTGATTCAAGAATATGAGTAGCAAAACTATGTCTCAGCATATGCGGGTTAACTGGAGACATGCCTTGAGCTATTGAAATTTTATATATTCTTTGCTGCATTGCTCTGACAGAGATTCTTTTACCAAATTTATTAGTAAATAGTGCGTCGGTGTTGTTGACCATGCCACTCCTTACCTCAAGCCAGGTTAGTATTGCATCTTTAGCAAATTTCCCAACTGGCAGCATTCTTTCTTTGTTTCCTTTTCCAAGAACTTTTACAAAATTTAAATCTGACTCAAAAGAGGAAATATTGACATTTACGGCCTCAGATATTCTTAGACCAGAAGAATATAGCAGCTCAAGAAAAGCCTTATCTCGAACATCTGAAAAAGTTTTTGGTTCAAAAGATAATAATTTTTCTACATCTTCAGGAGTTAGGGTTTTTGGTAGAGTTTCACGAATTTTTGGAGATTGAACGGATTCAAAGTGATTGGTATCGATTGCTCCACTTTTAAAAAGAAACTTATAAAAATTTTTCAGTGAAGAAATATTTCTTTGGATAGATCTATTGCCTAAGCCTTTTTTGCGCAATGAGATTATCCAACCAGTAATTATTGATGTGTTTATATTGTTTGAATCGATTTTTTTTGTCTCTAAATATTGAAGAAACCTATTAATGTCTCTCTCATAATTTAAGATCGTATGTTTGGAATAATTTTTGATTCTTAAAAAATCTTTAAGAGATTTTTTTAGCTCATCCATTCAAAAAACCTTCTTCTATTATTTCAGCACTTGCTTCTGAAGCTACACCATCATTTGAAATGTAAACTTTTGTTTCACCACCAAGAGATTTAAATGTTAATTCATTTAAACCCAATTCAAAACTCAATGCATAGGCAACTGATATTGTAGCTGAACCACAAGATAATGTTTCACCTGTGCCATTTTCGTATGTTCGAATTTTAATTGAATTTTCACATATTTTAAAAATACTCATATTAAAATTATCAACACTATTAAAAAGCATATTATCTCTTTCTGTTTTATAAGCTGACTTTAAATCAAAACCTTCAATATCTTCACATGATTTCGCAATATGATTGTTTCCAAAATTAATAACATACCAATCGTGAATTTTTTTAATTTGAGGAAAACTTCCTCTTACAACTGCGCCATTTTTCGTCTTATTCACGTAGAAACTACGTTTTTTAATCTTAATGTAAGTATTTTTTAATCCGTATAAAAAAGCTATACACCTCAAACCATTTATACAATTATCTGCTTCAGAACCATCGGCATTAAATACATTTAATATAGGTATTTCTTTGTTTTGAAAAAACAGAAGCTGATCAAAGCCTATATTTTTAATTCGGTCAGATAATTCTTTTGTTTTTGAAACAAGCTTGATGTCCTCTGTAATTAAAAAGTCATTACCATTAGATTGCATTTTTGTGTACTTACTTTTCATATTGCGATCAATTCCTAATTTAGAATTATATAATTGTCTTAAACAATTACCTTACTTTGATTACTAACAAGTTAGTTAACGCTATAAGATTTTTATCAGCTGATGCTGTTGAGGCAGCTGCGTCAGGACATCCTGGTATGCCACTCGGCATGGCAGATATAGCAGAAGTGCTGTGGAGAGATCATCTAAGACATTCGCCTAAAAACCCAAGTTGGTTTAACAGAGATAGATTTGTTTTGTCGAATGGACACGGATCAATGCTTTTATATAGCCTTTTGCATTTAAGTGGGTACAATCTTTCAATTCAAGATTTAAAAGATTTTAGAAAATTAAAATCAAAAACTCCTGGACATCCAGAATTTGGTATTACTGAAGGTGTTGAAACAACAACTGGTCCACTTGGACAGGGCATTGCCAATGCAGTTGGCATGGCATTAGCGGAAAAAACTTTAGCGCATAAAATAAATACCGATTCAATTCAACCAATTGACCACTTAACTTATTGTTTCTTAGGAGATGGCTGTTTAATGGAGGGCGTTTCACATGAAGCAATGTCTTTGGCAGGTGTTTTAAAACTAAACAAGCTCATTTGTTTTTATGACAGTAATGGAATTTCAATTGATGGAAAAATCGATGCATGGTACCAAGATGACATTGCATTNAGATGCCGATCCTATGGTTGGCATGTAATTGATAATGTTGATGGACATAAAAGAGACGATATTAACTCAGCCATTGAGGAAGCAAAGCTATCTGACAAGCCTACTATGATTGTTTGCAAAACATCTATTGGTTATGGAGCTGGAGATAAGCAAGATAGCGAGGCATCTCACGGAGCAGCGCTTGGCAAAGAGGCAATGGCAACTCTTAGAAAAAATCTTGATTGGCCTTACGAGCCATTTGAGCTTGATAAGCAGATATATGATTCATGGAGTGCAGTTGAAAAAGGAATCGCTCTTGAAAAAGAATGGGATAATTTGTGTAAGAAATTTGCAGAATCAGAACCTGACAAATTTGATTTAATGCAAAGACTAATTAGAGGCGAGATGCCTGACAATTTTGATTCTGATTTTGATAAATTTATTGATGGCTTATCATCTAATTCTGATTCTCTAGCAACCAGGAAGAGTTCACAAATAGTGCTTGAATTTCTGCAAGCAAATTTGCCTGAACTAATAGGTGGCTCTGCTGATTTGAGTGGTTCAAACAATACCAACACGAAAAATTCGATAGACATCAATTCCAATGATGACGGCAACTATATTTATTATGGTGTAAGAGAATTTGGAATGAATGCAGTTATGAATGGCATGGCTTTACATGGAGGATTAATTCCTTACTCAGGTACATTTTTAGTCTTTATGGATTATGGAAGAAATGCAGTAAGAATGGCATCTTTAATGGGCATTAGAGTGATATTCGTATTTTCTCATGATTCAATTGCGCTAGGGGAAGATGGTCCTACACATCAACCAATTGAACATTTAACAACTTTACGTTCTACCCCAAATATGACTACATGGAGACCAGCAAACTTAGCTGAAACTGCAGTTGCATGGAAAGAAGCGCTTTCAAAAATAAATGGGCCTACCTCAATTATCTTGTCCAGACAGAATTTAGCGCCTTTTACAACAAAAGAAATAGAACAGTTAAAGATGGGTGGTTATTTTGTTTCAAAGAAAAATGATGCCAATATCAATTTAATCGCCACAGGTTCAGAAGTTGGTCTAGCAATTGAAGCTGAAAAACTATTAAATTCAGAAGGCATTAACTGTAACGTTGTAAGTGTGCCTTGTCTTGAAGCTCTTCTCAAAAATAAGAATCAATACAATGAGATATTCTCATCTAATACAACTAATATTGTTATTGAATGTGGTCACCCTAATTCGTGGTACGAACATACACAAAATGTTATTGGCATAAGTTGTTTTGGTGAATCTGGCAAAGGTAATGATTTAATGGATCATTTTGGGTTTACTCCTGAGAAAATAATAAAGAAAATAAAGCAGATGATATGAATCATCTTGAAAAGACAGATATTAAAGACAAGAAAGTAGGTCTTAGAGTCGATTTAAATGTCCCTATTGAAAATGGTGAAATTCTCAGTCATGAAAGACTCTCAGCTGCACTTCCGACTATTCTTCACATATTAAAACAAACTGACAAGTTATGTGTTATTACACATCTTGGCAGACCTAGAGANGGTGAATTTGATATAAATCAATCAGTCTTGCCAATTAAGAAATGGTTNGAAAAAAGACTAAATATGAACATAGAGCTTCTGAATAATTTTGAAAATATTCCCGATAATATTTGTTTTATGGAAAATATTAGATTCTTCAAAGGGGAGAAAGATAATGATAAAAATTTGTCTGAGCAAATAGCAAATGTTTTTGATGTTTATGTTATGGATGCTTTTGCCACTGCTCACAGAACAGCTGCTTCTACTTNCGGAGCAATAGAATTGTCTAAAAATGCATGTGCTGGGCTTTTGTTTTCTGATGAAATTAAAAATTTAGAGTCAGCATTAGAAGAAAACAAACAAATTCTCAGCATAGTTGGAGGCTCAAAAGTATCAACAAAATTNGAAGTAATTAAAAATTTAATTACTAAGTCCTCTTCAGTTGTTGTTGGTGGTGGAATAGCTAACACTTTTTTAAAAGCTGCTGGCAAGCAAATTGGAAACTCACTTGTTGAAGATAATATGCTAGACACCGCAAAAGAATTATTAATGACAAATAAAATCATCCTTCCAAAAAGTGTCTATGTAGCAGAATCGCCTCAATCAAATCAAGTGAACTTAGTTTCCGTTGAAGATGTCCCTAAAAATAAAATGATTTTAGATATAGAGCTAAATGAAGAAATAATATCTTTCGATCATGAATATATTATTTGGAACGGGCCGCTTGGTATTTTTGAGATAGATCAATTCTCAAATGGAACAAAACANNTGATAGNTTTTTTAGAAAATTCAAAATCAAAAGTAATNGCAGGTGGGGGTGAAACTCTNTTTGCNATCAATAAATTCTCAGANANNAACAAATTTCATTANGTGTCTACNGCNGGNGGNGCNTTTTTAGAGTACTTATCAGGAAATAAACTACCATCTATAGAAGCTTTAAGGTTAAAATAGCATCTCAATGAATTTCTCAAGCTTATCTGAAATAGCAAAATATATTGTTGCTGATGGTAAAGGTATCCTTGCTGCAGATGAAAGCAATCCAACCTGTAAAAAAAGATTCGATTCTATATCTGTAGAAAGTACTGAAGAAAACAGGAGGGACTATAGAGAGCTCCTTTTTACTTCCGAGGGCATGAAAAAAAACATAGGTGGAGTAATCCTATTTGATGAAACTATTCGACAACACTCTGATTCAGGGAAGTCATTAGTAGAAATAATTGTTGAGAGGGGTGCGCTTCCAGGCATAAAGGTTGATAAAGGTTTACAACCTTTTAATGGCTCAGAAATTGAAACATTAACTCAAGGTTTAGATGATCTTGATGAAAGGTGTGCAGAATATGTTGCACTTGGCGCAAAATTTACTAAATGGAGGGCCGTCATAAGTATTGGTCAAAACATTCCATCACAAGAATGCATAGATGCAAATATGGAAGCACTTGCAAGTTATGCTAAAACTGCACAAAAATATGGCATGGTTCCAATAGTTGAGCCAGAGGTTCTTATTAATGGCGAACATTCGATTGAAGATTGTTACGATGCCACAAGCAGATCAATAAAATCGCTTTTTGATTATCTTGATAGTTATGATGTCGATATTTCTGGAACCATATTAAAACCAAATATGGTGACACCAGGCCTAGACCACGCACATGCAGCAACAGTTGAGGAGGTTGCTGAAGCTACTGTTAAATGTCTCAACGATAATGTTCCTACAGAATTACCAGGTATTGCATTCTTATCCGGTGGTCAAACAGAAATAGAATCAACTGAACACCTTAATATGATGAATAAAATTGGTGGTTTCCCATGGAAGTTAAGTTTTTCTTATGGAAGAGCGCTTCAAGCATCAGCACTTTCAGCATGGTTAGGTAAAAAAGAGAATATTTCNGCAGCTCAAGATGCATTTTCTCATAGAGCCGAAATGAATAAACTTGCTTCACTTGGAAAGTGGAGTCAGAGCCTAGAGGAATAAGTGAAATCCATTGGTGTCTTTTTATCATCTCTGACACCAAAATTAAATTTAGAAAGTGACCTTGATATACTTGCTGAATTTATATCAGAATCAAAATTAAAACTTGTTTATGGTGGTGGCAAGAGAGGTTTGATGGGTAAGTTATCTAAAAAAGTGTCAAACAAAAATGGAAAAATCAAAGGTATAACTTTGCCTATGTTTGATAACGAGAAAATTAAACCCAACTATTTAGATGAAGAAGAAGTGCAAACAAATTTTTACCTTCGAAAAAAAAGTTTAATCGATCAATCAGACTTTTTTGTTGTCATGCCTGGTGGAGTTGGCACAGCAGACGAATTTTTTGATGTTTTTAATCATCTTTCACTCAATCTAATTGACAAAAATATCTTTATTTTTAATAAAAACGATTGTTGGACAGACATTTTAAAATGGTTGGAGAAAAACGTTGAGCTTGGCATGTTGCCATCAATTTCTCATAAGCTTTTTGTTGCAGACACGATTGAAGAGCTNATTAAANCTATAAAATTAAATGAATTTTGATATAAAAGATTTTAANAACCCAAACTTAAAAGATTTAGATGAATACAGNCATATGTATGAGAANTCTGTTACTGATCCAAGNTCATTTTTTCTTGAGCACGCACTNAAAGAATTNGATTGGTTTGAAAAACCTAGCGTAGGTTATTCTGGAAAAATTACTAAACCAACTTGGTTTANAGANGGGGTGCTTAATATTNCTNATAACTGTATCGATCGCCACGCAGCAAAAAANCCNAATAAAACAGCAATTATTTGGCAGGGTGACGAAAAAGAAAATACAAAAAATATATCTTATGACCAGTTACTAATTGAGGTGAGCAAGTTAGCTAACGGACTAAAATCAATTGGCGTCAAAAAAGGCGACAGAGTATGCATTTACATGCCAATGATTCCTGAGGCTGCTTATTCAATGTTGGCTTGTATGCGAATAGGTGCGATACATTCTGTAGTATTTGGTGGGTTTTCTCCAGAAGCAATTAGTTCAAGAATTCTAGATTCAGATTGCCAATATGTAATCACAGCAGACGAAGGAATTAGAGGTGGAAAGAGAGTAAACCTTAAAGAAAATATTGATATTGCTTTGAAGAATTGTCCAAACGTGCAAAAAACAATCGTTTTTAAATACACCAATGCAAAAATAGATTGGGTTGATTCTAGAGATGTTTGTTATGACGAGCTCATTAGTCAAATGCCCGATGTTTGTAAGCCTGAAAAAATGCATGCAGAAGACCCATCATTTATCTTGTATACATCAGGCTCAACAGGAAAACCAAAAGGTGTAATGCATACAACAGGTGGCTACTTATTAGGGGCTACAATGTCATTCAAATATATCTTTGGATTTTCTTCTGAAGACGTCTATTGGTGCACAGCTGACGTTGGTTGGGTAACAGGCCACACTTATATTGTATATGGGCCACTTTCAAATGGTGCCACAACATTAATGTTTGAAGGAATTCCAACATATCCAGATCCATCAAGATTTTGGGAAGTATGTGACCAACATCATGTCAATATTTTTTATACTGCTCCAACTGCAATAAGGGCTTTGATTGCTAAAGGAGATAAGTACCTAGAAAACTCAGACAGATCCTCTCTTAAAGTTCTTGGCACAGTTGGCGAGCCAATAAATCCTGAGGTTTGGGAGTGGTATTTTGAAAAAGTTGGAAAATCAAACTGTGAGGTCGTCGACACTTGGTGGCAAACAGAAACCGGTTCTGTATTAATTAGTCCAATAGCTGGCATCACTGCTAAAAAACCAGGATCAGCAACTTTACCATTTTTTGGAGTTAAGCCTTCACTCGTAGACAACGATGGCATTGAAATTATAGGAGAGGGTAAAGGAAATTTATGCATTGATCAAAGTTGGCCAAGCCAGATTAGAACAGTATATGGAGATCACGAAAGAATGGTTCAAACTTATTTTTCTCAATACAAAGGAAAATATTTTACAGGAGATGGAGCAAAACGAGATACTGATGCATATTACTGGGTTACAGGAAGAGTAGATGATGTACTGAATGTTTCAGGCCACAGAATTGGAACAGCAGAAGTTGAAAGTGCAATTGTAACGCATCCTGATGTAGCTGAAGCGGCAGTAGTTGGAATAGAGCATGATATAAAGGGGCAAGCTATCTACGCATTTGTAATATTAAAAGATACTGAAAAAAATAATGGCTTGGTAGAAAATGAGATTATTGATACTGTCTCACAATCTATCGGAAAAATTGCTAAACCAGAAGCCATTCATATAACAAGAGACCTGCCTAAAACTCGCTCTGGAAAAATTATGAGAAGGATCCTTAGAAAAATAGCAAACAAAGATACAGCAAATTTAGGTGACGTGACAACTTTAGCTGATCCGAGTATTGTTGAAGAATTAATTAATTCGAGATAATAAAAATGCCAATCGATACGGAATTACCCGCATCGATTGAGAGGTATTAAATTTTTGTTAGATTTTCCCACTCACAGGTAGTGAAACCATTATTACGCATGACGATGAGTGAATTTGTAATAAGATCGTTCTTAAAGAAAATTTTGTGATAGTTTTGTTTAAGAGGACAGTTTTTTTTAGTTAAGATATTGCCTTGAAATGAAGTTCCATCAATCAGCTTAAAAATTACTTTATTTGAACTTGTGAACAAAACCATATCAATGTCATCTTTATGTATATGATTATCTGCCTTACAAAATAAGCTCATTAATATAAAAGATGCTGTAAATAATATTTTTTTCACTTTACTTAACTCCAAAACATTTTTATGTCACATAAATGTCACACAAATGTAATATAAATGTTTCAGTGCATTAAGTCAATTCTTCTTAAGTTTGATAGGGTCAATTTTAGGCTGATTTTTTCGAGTATACTTCTTTTTATTTTTCTCAATTTTAAGGCGATATTTTGGTGTTCTTAGGTCTTTAGCGATTAGATTACGTTTTTTTATCATTGCTAAATAATAATCCAATTTCAAAAAGCAAATACATAGGAACTGCCATTAAAAACTGTGAAATAACATCAGGTGGTGTAAATATCATTCCGAATATAAAACAAAGAATAAGCACAAGACCTCTGTAGGACTTCAATTTTATTTTAGTTGTAATCTTCAACTTTATTAGAGCATTCACAATCAATGGAATTTGGAAGGCAATACCAAAACCAAACGACAAGGTAAGCACAAAACTAAGAAAGTTCGAAATATCAGTACTAACCTTTATTGACTCAGGACCTACAGTTTGGAAAAAATTAAGGACATTAGGCAAAACAACAAGAAAGCAAAAACTAACGCCTAAAAAAAAGAGAAAAGAGCCAATTATTGTTCTGGAAAAAATGACCGACCTTTCTTTAGGATATAAGCCTGGAGACATAAAAGCTAGAGCCTGATAAAGCAGAAAAGGAATAGAAATCAAAGCTGCGATAAATGCAGAGAGTTTAAGTGGCACAATAAATGGAGATGCTACCTGAACAGCTATTAAATCAATTGTTGTGAAGGTTTGCAGATAATCAACAATATTATTAAAAAAATAATTATTGAAAGGATATATACATACAAAAGCTATAACAAAAAAGCTAAAACTATAAAGAATTCGATTTCTTAGTTCTAAAAAATGAGTTCCGAGATTTTCACTCATCTTTTNCAAGTTCCCTCATCCTATTTTCATTATGTATATCCTGTTTAAGCTCTTGAATATTAAGTTCCCTTTCAATATCCTCTTTTGTGCTTGTGAAAAAGTTTTGAATTTGAAGAAAAAGACTAAAAATGCTCTTGATATAATGCATTAATTTTTCTGGTTTTACAGAAAATAAAATTACCAATACAACTATTAGGAGTTCAAGAATCCCTATTTGGATCATCTTCGTCTTTTATTTCTTTTTTGAAACCTTTTAGAGCTTTGCCTAGGTCTGAACCTATAGATTTAATTCTAGAAGATCCAAAAACTAAAAGAATAATTAATAGAACAACTAATATTTGCCAAAATCCAATACTCATAATTCTTCTACTTCACTATCTGTATATTTATATTTTGCTTCTTCAAATTTTTTAAGAATCATATATGTAAGTATATGTTTTTTTGATACAAGATACTTCACTAAACCNTTTACACTGTACTTTTCTTCAATCCATTTCTTTATAAATGGTTGAGCAACTGACCAGAAATCAAGGTCTGGATAAATTTGCCTGCCCATACCTTCTATATGAATTAGTGTTTTAACTAATAGCACTAAATCATTATCTAAATATAGGTCGAATTGCTTCATCCCATCAAACAGATTTAAAAGTAATTCTCCAAATAATATTTGTGATAGTGGTTTATCAAGAAGGCTCTCACAGTTTGCTCTTAAAACTGATTCGAGCTCTTCGGTTTTCGTGTCTTCTTTTACCCAATCAGCGAATATAAAAAGTTGCGCAAGAGAGAAAAAGTCTCTTTCTAATAAACAAGAGATCATTTGTGCTAGCAATATTTGATTTGATTCGGTCAGAGATCCACATATTGCATAATCTACAGCGTAATAAAAAGGTTTTTCTGGGGACTCTTTTGATGCAAAAATATTTCCTGGATGCATATCAGCATGAAAAAAATTATCTTGAAAAACTTGTTTTAGAAATATCCTTACTCCGTTTTCAGACAGTACTTTAAGGTTTAAATTATGTTTCTTGAGGTTTGCAATATTGGTGATGGGAATACCATCAATATATTCCATCACAAGTATTTTTTTCGTNGTATATTTATCAAGAANTTTAGGTACGTATAGGTAGTTGTTCTCTGNGAANTTTTGATAAGTTTTTTTTGCGTTAGCTGCTTCTATNCGAAAATCTAGNTCATTCNTAANNATTTTTTCATAATCATCAACAACNGAATTTAAATCTACTCTTGGGTAGCCTTTNTAGAATGTTCTCAGAATTTTTGTACCCAACCTTATTGCTTTAATATCCACCTCTATCTGCTCATCTAAATTAGGTTTCTGTACTTTAACTACGAAATTCTCACCATCTTTAGTGAATCTATGTACTTGAGCAAGAGAAGCTGATGCTAGTGGTTTAGGATCTATATTTTCAAGTATTTCTTTGGCATTATCACCAAGATTAGAAATTAATTGGTCTTTAATATAATTGTATTCAATGGGTTCGCAATTATCAGTTAAGTTGTTTAGTTCTGCTGCCAATTCTTTGGAAATAATATCTGTTCTTGTTGAAAGGAGTTGCCCCAATTTGATAAATACAGGCCCAAGACTTTCTAACGTTTTTCTAAAATTTTGCTCAACATTATTTTTTGAATTAAAGGTTTTTAAAATTGGATTAAAGCCTTTTATAAAAGTATTAAAAATGCCGGTATTTCTTAAGACAGCAAAAATTTTTAATAAACGTATTATGGTCATTTTCTTCCTCTATGAAGGGACACAATACCATTAAACATNTTTTCATAATTGTTATCTTTAAAGCCAGCTTTGTTAAAAAGTTTCAACATATCTTCTTGGCTTTCATGAGTTCTTATTGATTTAACTAAGTAGTCATAACTTTTTTTATCTCCTGANATTGCTTGGCCCATCAAAGGGATAAAGTTGTAGCTATAAAAATCATAAATTTTAGAAAAAGTTTTATTTTCAACTTTTGAAAATTCTAAAATATGTAATACTCCTGCCTTTTTTAGCACCCTTTTTATTTCTAACAAGCTTTGGCTCTTATCTGAAAAGTTTCTAAAACCGAAAGATATGAATACNTGATCAAATTGTTCATCTTTGAANGGTAATTTTTCAGCACTAGANACTTCAAAATGNCACTTNTTAAAAAAACCTTCATTAAGNGACCTTTCTTTTGCTTTTTCAATCATTTCTTTATTTTGATCACACAAATAGATGCTTTTTTTTGAGACTTTTTGTGCNATNAGTTTAGCNATATCACCAGTNCCTGCTGCTANATCAAGACAAACATGATCTTTTTGAATATTTGCTGTNTCGATAAATGATNTTTTCCACAANCTGTGCATTCCGACAGACATCATGTCATTCATCAAGTCATAGTTATCAGATACTTTGGTAAAAATCTCTTCTACGCCATCTTTTTTTNTGTCTTTCGAAACTTTTTTATCTCCGAAATANACTTTTTGATTATCTTTTTCGCTCATATAGTATTATTGTGTTGAGAACAAAAAGTATAAATGACTAATTCAAATTTACTAGCATGGATAGACCTTGAAATGACGGGGCTTGACCCTGAAAAGCATCATATTATTGAAATTGCTTGCCTAGTCACAGACCTAAATTTAAATATAGTTGCCGAAGGACCAGAAATAGCAATTTTTCAAGATGAAGATATCCTTTCATTGATGAATGAATGGAATGTTAAGCAACACACCTCATCTGGTCTAGTAGAAAAAATAAAATCTAGTGATATATCAATAAAAGAGGCTGAAGAGCTGTGTTTAAAATTTTTCCAATCTCATATAAAACAACATAAATCTCCGCTATGTGGTAGTAGTGTCTCACATGATAGAAGATTTTTAATTAAGCACATGCCCAAATTAGCTAATCATTTTCATTATAGACATATTGATGTAAGTTCATTTAAAGAGGTCATAAAGAGATGGTATCCAGAAGCTAATGAATTTAAAAAAGCCTCATCTCATAGAGCTATGGACGACATCAAAGATTCTATTAATGAGCTTAAGTTCTATCAAGAAAATTTTTTTAAGTAAGCTGCTCACCAGGGGAAACTTCAATTCTTTTCAATACTTTTGTTTTATAGTTTCTTGAAAGTATATTATCAACTGCAATGAATTCTGCAGTAGCAATATCTTTTTTGAAATCTAATGTGAGATACCCGCGATCAACCAGATTTGTCCATTTTAAATTTTTATTTTTCAACAGTGTTGAGTTTTCCAGGATATTATTGGGAATTAATCCATTGAAGATTTCAGACGCTCCAGGGGATGTAACTGAAGGAGCACCAAGTTCAGCACCAATAAAATCTTCGTCTTTATAAATATTGTTGGCCCAACAGTTGTGGGTGTCTCCCGCAATAAAGATATTTTTTTTGGAAATAGATCGAACTGTATTTAAAAACCGTTTTCTTTCCTCAGGATACCCATCCCACGCATCAAAGTTATAAGGTAAATCCTCTTTTATAATTGTTTTGTAATAACTCTGATACTCAGGAAGTTCATCAATAATATTATCAGGTATAGTTGGCAGCTTTAAAGTTGCTAATAATACTTGCTGTGCATATAAATTCCAGGTTTGATCGTCAAGATCATTTTCTTTTATAAAATCTAATTGTTTCTTTCCTATCAAGCTTCTTTTCTTATTGTTTAATTCTTTTAAAAAAGCTTCTTTTTGAAAATTTTTACCATCTTTAATATAGTCATTTAAGTTAACTTGTTTAGATCTTGAAGAAATACGCGTTTCGAGTAATTTCAAGTCAATTAACTTCCCAATTTTGTACCTTTTCCAATTATTGAAAGCGATTTTCGGCTCTCGAACAGGCATCCACTCATAATAAGCTTTAATAGCATTTCTTTTTCGCAGGCTGAAAGATCCTTCATTAAATTGATGATTTTCTGCATTATTTTTCCAAGCATCGTTGGTGATCTCATGATCATCCCATGCACATAATACAGGCATAGTAGAGTGTAATTTCTGTAAATCTATATCTGATTTATATTGTGCATGTCTTTGGCGGTAGTCACTAAGCGTTATTATTTCTTTATTTGGAATCGGCTGCCTATTAAGACTGATCGAATTCTCTGTCGCATATTCACCTTGTTTATACTCGTATAAATAGTCACCCAAATGAATAGCCATATCAATAGACTTATCTTTTGATGCAGAATTATATGCATTGAAATAACCAGCAGGATAATTAGAGCAACTGAAAACAGCAAGTTTAAAATTCTCAACATCTTCAGGTAAAGTAAAAGTTGTTCCAATTTGTGAATAAACTCCTTCAGCAGCAAAACGATAAAAAACTTTTTGTCCTGCAAATTTATTGGGAATTTTTGCATCGACTTTTACTGTAAAATCTCTCCCTACGGTAGTGTATTGTTTCCCAGATGCAATTATATTTTTAAAATCTATGGTATTTGATACTTCATAAAATACTAAAATACTATTTTTTGAATTGGATGTTACTTTAGTCCATAAAATTACTTCGTTAGGTGTAGGGTCGCCACTTGCAACTCCATGTTTAAACCTGACTATTCTTTTTGTTTTAGAAAATAAATTGAAACTTAAAAAAAAAGTAAAAAATGCGAGTATTTTTAGAAAATTTCTTCTATTCAAGTTTGTATTTTAAAATTATTTTGTTACAACTTTATGAAGTTGATTTAAGATTTTCATCTTAATTTCGAATCAGGAGAATATAATAACAAAATGTCCAAAAAATTATTTGTAAAAACACATGGTTGTCAGATGAATGAATATGATTCTGCAAAAATGATTGACTTGCTTAAGGCTGAAGAAGATTTTGAGTTAGTAGATTCNGAAGATCAGGCTGATTTATTAATTTTAAATACCTGTTCGATACGTGAAAAAGCTCAAGAAAGAGTATTTCATCAAATTGGCCGTTGGAGAAAAATTAAGGAAGTAAAGCCGGACTTAAAAATTGCTATTGGTGGTTGTGTCGCTTCTCAAGAAGGCGAGAAAATTATAAAAAGAGCTCCTTCTGTTGATATAGTATTTGGTCCGCAGTCTTTGCATAATTTACCTAAGCTTTACAAAGATGAAAATTCAACAAAAAAACCACAAGTTGATATTTCATTTCCTAAACTTGAAAAATTTGATCATATTCCAATGCCTGACAGAGGAGAAGCATCAGCATTCGTATCAATTGTTGAAGGGTGTAATAAATATTGTTCATTCTGTGTGGTACCAAAAACAAGGGGACATGAAGTCTCTAGAAACGTTGAAGANATTTTGANAGAAGTNTCAATTCTTGCAGAAAAAGGNACAAAAGAAATTCACTTTTTAGGNCAAAACGTNAATAATTTTAAAGGNNTATACAANGGNGANAAGTCTTCNTTAGCAAAANTGATNGAANTNACNGCAAAAATNGAAAATATNGANAGGATAAGATTTACAACTAGNCACCCACATGAATTNAAAGATGATCTNGTNGAGACNTANGCAAAAGTTCCAGAANTGGTNAGCCATGTTCATTTNCCAGTTCAAAGCGGATCAGANAGNATTCTNAAATTGATGCGACGAAGATATACAGCTGAAAAATATTTAATATTGATCGATAAACTTAANAAAGTTAGGCCAGANATGAGGTTTTCTTCAGATTTTATAGTCGGTTTTCCAGGAGAAACNAAACAAGACTTCACTGANACTATGAATATNATAAATGANGTAAANTTTGATGAATCTTATAGTTTTATCTATAGCGCTAGGCCTGATACTCCAGCTGCGACAATGGAAGATGATGTATCACAAGAAGAGAAAAAGGAACGTCTCAATATTTTGCAAGCTAGATTAAACCAATTGTCATATGGTTATAGTCGAAAAATGGTTGGGTCAGTCCAAAAATGTCTGGTGACAGGAATCTCAAAAAAAGATCCAGGCCAACTTCAAGGCCGAACAATATGTGACAGAGTGGTAAATTTTAGATCAGATAGTATTGATTTAGTTGGACAATTGATTAATATTCGAATTAACGATGCACTACCAAATTGTCTTAGAGGATCAATTCAAAATTAAAAATCTTGTATAGCCACCAATTAAATTTTTCTAATCTACCGCCAGAACAACTGATGTTGCTATGCGGTGAGCTCAATAAAAATCTTAAACAAATAGAAAAAGCGTTAAAGATTAAAGTAATTCAGAATGGAACTGAATTTAACATCTCAGGCAATCAAGATGATGTAGAAATGGGCGTATCAGCTCTATTTGATTTGAAACAAAAGTTGGAGACAAATTCTGTTATTACTCCAGACCTTATTCATCTCAGCTTGCATACTGCTAAATTTTCAGATGCTGAAAAAACAGACTCAAAAGAAGTTCACATCAAAACACCAAGAGCCTCTGTAACTGCTCGAGGCAAAAATCAAAAAGAATATTTAACAAATATTGCAAGCGCTGATTTAACTTTTGGTGTAGGACCATCTGGTACAGGCAAAACCTTTCTTGCAGTAGCTAGAGCTGTAGACGATTTGATTAAAGAAAAAATTAGAAAAATTGTTCTTGTTAGGCCAGCAGTTGAAGCAGGAGAAAAATTAGGTTTCCTTCCGGGCGATCTGAGCTCAAAAATTGATCCATATTTAAGACCTCTCTATGATGCACTACATGACATGCTTGGAGCTGAAAGGGTGAATAGATTGGTAGAGAGAGACATAATAGAAATTGCACCTTTGGCTTATATGCGAGGAAGAACTTTAAGAGAGGCCTTTATCATTATGGATGAAGGACAAAATACAACCATAGAACAAATGAAAATGTTCCTTACACGATTAGGTTTTGGATCAAAAGCAGTTGTAAATGGAGACTTAAGTCAGATAGATTTACCAAAAAGCTCAGTTTCAGGCCTTAAACATGCCATTGAAGTTCTTAAAGATGTTGAATCTATTAAATTTACAAAATTCACGGCGCGAGATGTAGTTAGACATTCCCTGGTTCAGGAAATTGTTGAGGCTTATGATAATTTCGAGTGAAAAATGTAAGGTTGAGTTTTTTGATCAGCCTGAATATGTGACTAATCAATTAGACCAAATTAAAAGTATTTTAAATCTATTCCTAGATTTTTTTGATATTCTCAAATTAGATTTAGAAATTAGTTTTTGTACTGAAAGTCAAATAAGAGAACTTAATAAAAAATTCAGAGGTAAAGATGCTGTAACTAATGTATTGTCTTTCCCAGATCAGGAGTTAAAAATTTTATCTAAGCAATGCATTGGTGAGTTGGTGATTTGCCAAAATATTCTTGAGAGAGAAGCATTAGATCAGAAAAAAAGAATCTTTGATCATTTTACTCATCTTTTAATTCACTCGATGCTTCATATTGTTGGCTATGGGCACGAAAATGAAAATGATGCTATATTAATGGAAACAAAAGAAGTTGAATTTTTATCAAAAATTGGAGTAAAAGACCCTTATAAATAATGCCAGACGAACCATCGCAATCGTTTTTTTCAAATTTAAAAAATTTATTTAGTTCAAACAAAAATACTGCAGAAGCTGCAAAACTTACTGTGCCTGAAGACGAAAGAATTGAGGAATTAATAGAAAATGTTTTAAGCATAAAGGACTCGGTTGTTAAAGAAATAATGATACCTAAAGTCAATATTTCTTCTATAACTGAATCGGATAGCTTGGAGCAAGTATATTCAGTAGTTAACGATACAAAGCATTCACGCTACCCAGTATTTAATAAAGAAAAAGATAAAGTAATAGGGATTTTGCATGTGAAAGATATGCTTGGCTCAATCAAAGAAAATGCTTTCAGTTTAAGCTCTATTTTGAGAGAAGCTAAACATATACCAGAATCACAATCTGTAACATCTCTTTTAGAGGATTTTAAAAAAGATAAAGCTCACCTAGCAATAGTCCTAGATGAGTATGGAGTTATATCAGGATTGATTACCATTGAAGATATTCTTGAAGAAATAGTTGGAGAAATTGAAGATGAATTCTATGAAGAAAAAAATAATGAAATTATTAAAATTAATGACAAAGAATTTATCGTCTCATCAACTATTGAAAAAGAAAAGTTTGAAGAGTTTTTCTCTATCCACCTAAATTGCCCTGAAGTTGAAACGCTGGGAGGTTTTATGCTTAAAGAAATTGGCCATTTACCAAAAGTTGGGGAAAAAATTCAAGTCGATTATTTAGAAATGATAGTCACTTCAGCTGATCAAAGAAAAATAAAGAAAATTACGGTTCGAAAAGTTGAATAAGCACTTTTTAATAGGCTGGCTATTATCCTTTGCTTTCTGGGCTTATTCAATTTCTTGGATTTACGATGCAATTAATTATTATGGTGCTGGTGTTCTTTTAAGCAGCAGTATCACCTTTTTATTGATAGCTTACCTTTCGGTTTATTTTGGCATCTTTTTGTTTGCCATAGATTATTTTAAAGAACATCAATATAGGTTTTTAATCATTCCTAGTGTCTTTTTCATACTTGAATGGCTTAGATCTTGGTTTATATCAGGGTTTCCTTGGCTAAATTTAGGGATTATGTCAGAGAGTTTATGGGGTTTGCTTCCAGTCATAGGCGTATCTGGCACATCTTTCTTAATTATTTTAGTTATAGCTTTATTNTTTGAAAGAAAAAAAGCGATTATTGGTCGGATCTCAGCAAGTTTAATCTTATTGCTTTTATTCTTTGGACCAGGNCANTATCAAGAAGGTGGAGAAGAGGAGCTAAACATTACTGTGGTTCAGCCACTTGATACAAATATGACAGAAATTGTTCAGATTACAAATAATGCTAATAGCGANCTAGTCATATGGCCAGAAGCTGTAACTGTTTACGACCAGAGCATTTCTAGTTTAACTTCTGGAAAAATAGTTATTGGCGGATTCTTTAGAGAAGAGGAAAATTATTTCTATACATCTGCGATAAATCTTAAAACTGGTCATTTTTATGACAAGAGAAACCTTGTACCTTTTGGAGAGTTTCAGCCTTTCGGAGCTTTGCTTGAAAATTTTAATGATTTTTTCAACATACCCAATTCAAGCTTAAGTCGTGGCGAGAAAAATCAAGCAAAAGCAGATTGGTCAGCACTAATATGTTGGGAGCTTGCTTTCAATAGTACATTTATTAATAGAACAAAAGGAACAAAATATATTATTCATATGAGTAATGATAAATGGTACGGCAAATCAATGCCTGCACAGCATTTAAAACATGCAAAAGCTAGAGCAGTAGAATCTAATAAATGGGTTGCAAGAGCCACACTTGATGGAATCTCACAAATAATAAGTCCTAGATCTAAAGAATCATCTAGAATCTTAAAAAGAGGAGAGAAAGGCTCTATAACTCACAAAATAACCTTAAATGATAAAGACACTTTTTACTTGAATTATGGAGATGCTCCGTTTTTAATATTTTCTATTTTGACTTTACTATTCGGTTTCTATCAAAGAAAAAATGAAGAATAAATTATTTTTTATAATATTATTTATGATGTCTTTATCGTCGAAAGAAATACAAATTTCTATTTCAAAACAAGAACTTTACCTAATTGAATTTGGAGAAATATCGATAACATATAAAATCTCGTCTTCCAAGTATGGCGAAGGCTCAAAAGAAAACTCATTTAAAACACCATTGGGTAAACATGAAATAAAAAAACTTATTGGTAAAAATGAGCAGAAAGGTATGAGATTTGTTGGTCGAACGCCAAGTGAACTATACCCAATATACGATGATGAAGAAGTTTATGTTACTGATGATGTAGTTCAGTCAAGAATTATTTGGTTATCTGGTATGGAAGAGGGCATCAATCAAGGTCCAGGCGTAGATTCATTTGACAGATATATTTATATCCATGGGACTCCAGAAGAGTGGTTACTTGGGCAAAAAGCTTCAAAAGGATGTATAAGAATGGCAAATAGTGATGTCATTGAGCTATTTGATCTGCTTTCAGGCGGTGAAATTGTCTATATTAATAAATACTAGTTATTTTTATAAATAAGTAGTATTTATTTATAAAAACTATTGATATTATNTAATAAATATTTATTATATTTGTATNAGTCAGTCTCTCCTCTCCCCCATGACTGACACGCGAGGGGCTTCGGCCCCAAGCATTTTAAGAGAAAGTATGGAAAAATTTGCAGACAACATAGAATTAGTTATCCTCTTCACAATTTTTGCGGTGCTTTTACTTGGTATCTCTTCAGTCTAAAATAACACCCTGGGTAAAAATATGAAAAAACTTGTTATATTCGCAATCTTTTTNAGTTTTAGTGCATTTCCTTGTAGTGATTTGCTTGATACAGATGTAAAAGTTTTAAACGAAAATCAACTTAAAAATTTATGTGAGTACGATAACCACACAATACTTGTAGTTAATACAGCAAGCAAGTGTGGTTTTACATATCAATACGAACAGCTTGAATCTTTACAAAGAAGATTCAAAGACAAAAAATTTACAGTTTTGGGTTTTCCATCAAGAAATTTTTTAGGCCAAGAATTTAATGATGAAGAAAAAGTAAGTGAGTTTTGTAAATCAACTTTCGATGTTTCCTTTCCGTTATTTTCAATAACAAACGTAAAAAATTCAACAAATCACCCTTTCTACAAAAAATTATATAAGTTAACAAGTGATAGGCCTTCTTGGAACTTNCATAAATANCTAATCACGCCTGAAGGTGATATCAAAAGTTTTTCACATAGGATTGATCCTGAAGACGATTTAATTGTTTCTGCAATTCAAGATTCAATCAATCTGTAACTTGAATTTTCTCCAACAATAACTATTTGAGGCTTATTAATAGCAAATATGCCAACGTCTACTACACCAGTTATTGATAAAATTTCAGTTTCAATTCTATTGGGGTCTGAAATTTTAAAGTCATAAAGATCATAAATATAATTATTGTTATCGCTCAATAATTCTCTGCGAACAATGGTTTTTGAATATTTTTTTAGCTCAAATAATGCTTTGTCATTCTGATTAATATCAATTTCAATGGGAAGAGGGAACTTTCCAAGAGTTTGAACAATTTTTGATTCATCTACTATACATATAAAACTTTCAGCAATTTTAGCTAGCTTCTTTTCGTTAGTATGGGCACCACCACCACCTTTTATTAAATTAAGATTTTCATCGACCTCATCAGCTCCATCTACGTAGAAATCTAGATCAACCTCAGGATCATAATCATTTACTCGAAAACCTAAACTCTTTAATAGATTTGTTGTTCTATTGGAGCTGGAAAAAACTCCATTTATTCTTTTTCTTAGTTTTGGGAGGAAATGTTCTGTAAATTGATCAGTTGTACTACCTGTACCAATGCCCAATATTAATGGCTCTTTACCTTTTGCTATTAATTCATAAGCTCCTAAAGCAGCATTATATTTTTCAGACATAGACTTTTTTATCAGAGATCACTTTATCTAATCTTACATCAAACTCTGTTTCAAAATTAGTTACAGATAATTGAAAATCGTAACAAATCCCCCAAAATTTTGGTTTATCGGCTATTCCAAGCAATTGGCTTAAAGTTTTATCGTAAAAACCGTGTCCAAAACCCACTCTGTGCAGATTTTTATTAAAAGATATTAGCGGGATAAGGAAAATATCTATTTCATTAAGTGGTATTGACTGTTTTTCAATTGGTTCCTCTATNCCAAATTTNTTTAGTTTAAAACCTTTGCTATCTNTNTGAAAAGTTAATCCAGCTTNAGAAATTTTTGGATAATAATAAANTTTATTTATTAGTTGAGTTGGCTGAGGTTCATTTCTGAAAGCCCTAAAACTAGCTATGTTTTTAGCTACCATATATTCTTTTTGAAGTTCGAGGTTTCTGTTAATTTTTGAGGTTAAAAAAATTCTCTTTTCTGCAGAAAGTTCATCTCTTTGCTCTATAAAATACTTTCTAATTTTTAACTTAGACATCTGAATCATTGTTTCCAGTCACCCTGAACCCTAAGGACAGGTGGGCAACTCTTTTATCTAGTAAGGCTTCCCTATCAAAAAAGTAACGCACAGCTAAATAAAATCTGTTTCCCTTAATTTACATTATCGGTTCTAGAATAAATTCTGAAAACCTAATGATTCAGACAATCTAAATATATAACTATTTTTATGTTTTTTGGAGTTATTGATTAAGAAATATTTCGATTTTATTTATTAATTGTGATATTTCATCATCTGATTGCATCTTATCGTCTGTTTCTTTTGTGATTAACTTTTCATTTTCAATAGCCAGCTGTAAAGCTGAGTATACAATTGCATCATCTAGCTGCTCTTCTGTATGTTCAATGTTTTCAATCAGATCTATAATTTTCTTTTCAGCTTTTTTAAACGGTACATAATCATTAAATGGGATCATGAAAGAAAACTTTCTATCTTTAATGAAAAGCTCAACTCTCTGCTCATTCATCCTAAAGATTTTCCTCCATCAATATTAATATTTCTACCAGTCATATAAGTATTTTTTGAAAGCAAATAATCAATTATTGCAACAATATCCTTTTCATTACCAATCCTTTTCATCGGAATGCTTGCTAATATCTCATTCTTTTTATCCTCACTCGGTTCGTTTACGTCCCAGAGAATTGCGCCCGGACTTACTGAGTTAACTAATACATTTGGTGCTAATTCTTTTGCTAAAGATTTTGTGAAATTCAATAGACCTGCTTTTGCGGCAGTATAAACGGTATAATTTTTTAAGCCTTGTTCAGCATGAATGTCAGCAATATTAACAATATGACCTTTATTCTTAATTAGCTCATTAGAACAAAATTTTGAAAGAAAAATTGGCAAGTATAAATTTGAAGAAGTTAGTTTTACCCAATCATCATGAGATGTTTCGGTAAGTTTTTTTGGATAAAATGTTGAAGCATTATTTATTAATGCTGTGAGGCCATTTAATTTATCTTCTAATTCTTCATAAAAAATTTTACAAGAGTCATTATCATCAAAATCACATTGAATAATCTCACAGGATTCTGCTCTAACAGAATTAAGCTTCTCTTTGATTGATTCTGCTTCTATTTTTGAAGATCTATATTGAAAAATAATATTCCAACCATTTGCATGAAAATGATTAACTAAGGCTTTGCCAATTCTTTGCGCTCCACCTGTTATCAGTACTTTATTAGCCATATTTTTCTATTATTTTTTTTAGTTCTTTTTCTTTAGCACTCTTAATTTCTTGTTTTTTATTAGAAGGTAAAGCACCAAAGTTAAAGTTAGCATACTCTTTTATAATAGGAATGCATTCTAAATTAATATCTTTAAAAAATTGAAGTGTATAAATAGCATCCTGCAAATTATTTTTTGAAAAATCTCCAAAAAACTTAACTTTATAACTAACATTCCCCCTTTTATCGTAATCAAAAAACTTTTTCCATAATGAAAGTTGTTTTGAATAGCTCTTTGGAATCTCCAAACACACCGCAAACTCAAATTCATTTGCTTGTGATACTTCGCACCACTTTATTTCTGGAATATCTGAATTTATATTCGGAATTTCAGTTAATTTATTAAACCAAGGTGTATCAAGTTTATAGTCTCTTATTATTTGCAAGAATTCGCTAAAATCATACTCTAAGCCTCTCATTACTTCTCCCCAAACTCTTTCAGATGATAATTTTGAAAGCTCATTTGATGTAGAAATTTTATTAAGTGCCTGCTCCATACTTTCATGAAGAAAAAATTCAGGAAATTGTGCCTTAAATCTAGCAACTCTTAACGCTCTTAATGGGTCTTCAAAAAATGCCTGAGATACTGGTCTTAAACATTTATTTTTAATATCTTTGGCGCCGTTAAATGGATCAATAAGGTTGCCATCTTCATCTAATGCCATGGAATTGATAGTTAAATCTCTTCTTTCTAGATCTTCTTCTAATGTTACGCTCGGAGAAAAATTAAATTGGAAATTTTTATGACCAACNCCAGTCTTTCTATCTTTTCTAGCTAATGCATATTCCTCGTTTGTATTTGGATGCAAAAAAACTGGAAAATTTTTNCCAACTTGTTTAAACCCTTTTNCAATCATTTCTTCTGGCGANGANCCTACAACCACCCAATCAGTATCTTTTGGCTTCAAACCCATTTGGGTATCTCTAACAGCACCACCAACTTTAAAAATCTTCATTTAACAGAATCCACAGTTATTATAGATTTATCTTCAATATTAATTGCTGCTAAAGAGCCTCCCCATACACAGCCTAAATCAATCCCTTTTATATTGTTATGATTAGTAACGCCATTCAAAGCTGCCCAATGTCCAAAAATAATGTTATCAACATCCTCTAGGCATTTATGCTTATATGAGAACCATGGATTAAATTTATTAGATCCAGCCTTTTTTAATTTTGTTTGAAGGTCAAGTTTATTTTTTTCAGAAATAAAACGCATTCTGGTAAAAACATTAATTAGGTACCTTCTTCTATTTTTCTTGTTAGTTGATTTTGATATAGCCTTGCTTCGATCGCTGTACATTGTCGAAAAAAATTCTTCCGGATCTTTTTTTAGATCTTCTTGTAATTCATCATTAGCGCTTAAAATGTTATNTAGCGACCAGCTTGGCAAAACTCCTGCATGAACGATTAAAGATTTTTTCTTATTGCTCGAAACAACTTTTGCAAATGAAAATTGTGAAAAATAATCAATTATTTCAATTGCCTTATTTTTATTTATTAGCCTTTGCATAGTATCCTTTTTTTTATTATGTTTTCTGGCACCAATAAGTATTGCCATTAAATGTAAATCATGATTTCCAAATACACTCTTCACGTTATTTTTAATCACGTAATCAACTACTTTCTCTGATTCAGGACCTCTATTGACTAAATCACCAACACATAAGAATTTATTTTCTTTATTTGGGTCTATTAGTTTTATAAGGTTTTTAAATTCCTTGTAACAACCCTGGATATCGCCAATAACATATTTAGAGTTTGTTTTCATAAAGATTTAGTATTTCAAAAAAATTATTTATCTCAAGCTCCTCAGGCCTCTTATTTAAGTCAAAATTAAATGATTCACTTGATAAATCAATCTTTTTTAATGCACTTAATATTTTCTTCCTTGGATTAGCAAAACAAACAGACAAAATTTCTTGCAATAAATTATATTTCATACGGAAATTAGCATACTTATCGTGAGGAGTAATTTTAATTAGAGTTGAATTAACCTTTGGTTTCGGTTCAAAAGCATCTGGTGGTATGTCAAATAAAGGCTCGATTTCAGAGAATAATTGGCATTGAATTGATATTTTTGTTGCCTTTTGATTTGTAAGAAACCTATTTGCTAATTCTTTTTGTATCAAGAAGACACAATGCCTAAATTTAAGGCCTGATTCAAGAAGTCGAAAAATTATTTGAGATGAAACATTGTATGGTAGGTTTCCCATGACAACTTTATCTTCAAAGTTAATTTCATTTAGATCTATTTTTAAAAAGTCCTTATTATGTATTTGAAAATTGTCGTCAATATGCTTTTTTCTTAACTTTTCACTAAATCTTGGATCAATTTCAATTGCTGTGAGACTATTAGATTTTTTAAGAATAAGTTCAGTCAGTGCTCCATCTCCTGAACCAATTTCAATTACATCATCCAACTTCTGAATTTGAGAACTCTGAACTATTTTTTCAAGAAAAAAACTATCTGTTAAAAAATTCTGTCCTAGTGATCTTTTAAGCTTCATTTCTAGCTATCGAAATTAATAATGCTTCCATCATGCTGTCATAATTCGCAGAATAATCTTTTGCAATGTCTTCAGCTGTGCCGTGATCAACAGATACTCTCAAGAAAGGCAAACCTAATGTGATATTCACAGTTTTGTGAAAGTCGATAGTTTTAAGAACGGGCAATGCTTGATCGTGATACATTGATAAAATCGCATCATATTTAGTTTGTGTAAATACTGTATCAGCGGATATAGGTCCATTTGCATCATATCCTTCATGTTGTAACTCATCAATAGCCGGCATAATAACATTTTGTTCTTCATCACCAATTGTGCCAAATTCTCCTGCATGTGGGTTAATTCCAAGCACAGCAATTTTTGGATTTGCTAATTTGAAAATATCTATAAGACCATGATGCAAAAGCTTATATTTATTTTTGATTAGATCCCTCGAAATAACACTGGGCACCACTCTTAGAGGCACATGGGTTGTGGTAATCCCNAGATGCAAATTTCCATTAGTCATGTACATTAAAACTTCATTAGCATTAAATTTTTCCTTCAAAAACTCTGTATGACCCGTAAAGTTTTGTATATGTTTTTGAATGATGCTTTTGTTTAATGGACCAGTTACTAAACATGAAGAATTTTTAAGTGCTAGATCAGCAGCTGTTGATAAACACTCAATGATAAAACTTGAATTATTGAAAGTTGGTTTTCCTAATACAAAATCCTGGCAACCATCTATATTTATGAGATTGACTGAATCAGGCTGAGCTTCATTTACATCAGAAATAGGGTTTATCTTCTGTTTCACGTCTAGAGCTGATATTGCACCTTCAATAACTTTTGGTGAAGAAACTAAGATGATTTTAGACAAATGTTGTCTTAGCCTTTGATCTTTTATAGCTTTTATAAAAACTTCAGGACCGATACCAGAAGGGTCGCCTAAAGAAACAAAAGTAGGTTTATTAATCAAGCTCCTTGATCTCAACGAAAGCATCAGCTCTCAATTCTTGTAAGTCTGTTTCTAGTTCTTCTTGAAACTTTCTGTTAAATAGATAGGAAAAAGCTCTATCCTCAACATTTTCATTAGTTTTGTCTTCAACTCTTGTCCCAAGCACTTCTAAAATATGCCACCCGAATTGACTTAAAAATGGATCAGTAATTTCATTAAGATTCGATTTAATCATTTGCCTTTCAAATTCATCATCATAAACTCCTTCACCAGCCCAGCCCAGATTTCCACCTTCTTGCTTTGAGCCAGGATCATCAGAATATTCTGATGCTAGTTCACTAAAACTCTCTCCAGACTCTATTCTATTCTTGATTTCTTTTATTAGATTTTCACTTGCAGCATCAGGTCTGATTCGATTTGGTATGAGCAGAATATGTCTAACATCCCATTGTTTCTCGAATAAAACAGTTGGCCCTCGCTTATCTTCCAAGTATAGAATGTGATTACCCGCACCACTTTTGATAGGCTCAGAGAGATCCCCAATTTTCATATCTTTAATATAATCAGAGAAGAGCTCTGGGAAAGCTGGTAATTTTCTCCAACCCAGATCCCCTGAATCATTATCTTCTGAAAAAGTAGAGATTAAATTCTCTATATTTATTCCATTTTCTAAACCAGATAATGCTTCTTGATAAACTGTGTCGGCATTTTTTGAAGAGTTGTTTCTAATAAGAATTTGCCTTACTTTTAGCTCAGGTCCAAGTTGATTCTGAGCTTCTTCGGTTTCCAAAAAATTGGTTAATTCATCTCTACTGATCTGAATTTTATTTTGAATTCGACCTTGTTGAACTCTATTTATCTTTAAATTTTTTCGGACTTCTTCCCTTAAGTCTGAGTAGGAATCTCCTCTTTCCTCGACAACTTTAATAAATTCTTCAATACTTAGGTTGTTTTGCTGAGCAAGTCGTTTGACAGTAAGGTTCAATTCTTCATCACTGATTTTAATTCCTACTCTATCCGCAATTTGAAGTTGAATCTCAGCGGTTATTAGTTGTTCTTGAATATCTTCTCTAAGAATTTCATCTGATGGAATTTTTTCACCATTAAGAGTGGCATTTTTTTTAAAATCAGNAATTCTTTGCTGAATGTCTGACTCNAGGACTACACCNTCATTAACGATCACAGCAACTCTATCTAACTCTTGAGATATTAGAGAATTTGCACAAAGCAAAAGAGCTAAAATTCTAATTAAATAGTCCATCATTAATAATATTATCTATCGGAGTAAGTATATTTGTAAGTCCAACCAACTCAAATTCAAAACTTAGGTTATTTTTTACTTTAGGATTAGTCAAATATATTAAGTCAAAATAAGAAGTTTCAGCGAAATTTGGATCAATAAATGGAAAAAATCTTGCTCTTTCCATACTTAATCTTAGTCTAAAGCAGTCATACTCCCATTGAAGACCCAAAATATTCTCATTGATAATTTCTTCTTCTTTTGAGTATTGAGCCCTAGAAAAAATCTGAAAATTATCAAAATCTCTTCTAAATTTCAGTACATAGTTGTCCAANGGTTGAAGAGGGTAGCTGGATGGAACGATATTATTTTTTTGTATTGACAAAAATGTTTTATCGTCNNTATATTCTGCTCCTGCCATTAATCCCATAAAATCACTTTTTTCATAACTGTAATTACCCTTAGCAAAAAGATTCAGGTTTTTATTTTTTGTTTTTGCGGAAAAAAAGATTGGTCGTTTATCATAAAATTTCCTAAAAATATTATTTTCTTCTTCAAAATTATACTTTTCATAAAGATTAGAGGATATTGAAAAATTAAAAGCAGAATTGCTCCAATCTTTATAAATAAAAAACTTTCTTGAACTACTAGATCTATCCTTTCCCACCCAAGAATTTAAAGAAATATTTGATTCAGGTGAAGGTAGAGAAGGGTATGAATCTAAAATTGGCAATGACGATTCATCGTTAAATGTTGACCATATGAAGCCGAGTTTCAAGCTTTTATCTTCAAAAAATGAAAATATTTGAGATGTAGCAATATTATTTANNGTTAAGTTTTCATTTGTATCTTCTATCTCATAATCTCGATTAGAGATTAAGAATTTTGATTCATAATTTAAGGCAGCATATGAAAAGTTTTTCTTTATCTCTATATCTCTCGTAATTCTTTCCACCTCATCATAAAGAATGTATGGCATTTCTAAGCTATTTGGTGTGTTATTGGAGAATTTTGCATATTCGGAATTCATATCTAAAAACCAATCATTGATAATAAAAAACCTCTCNTATGCAATATAATCTTTTGAATGTGATACGGGCCTTAATGCTCCAATATTTATAAAGTTATCTGAAAAAAAAGAAATGTTTCTATTTTCATTCAAAAATGAAATTCCAATTGACTGTTTTAAATCTAAACTTCTTCTGTTTATATCTAAATACTTAAATCCATAATCTTGTATGAGTGAATTACCACTAAAATCTGAATAATCTAAAGTTAACGAAAGAAAGTCATTTAAATTTATCACAGAATCTATGTCATAAACCCAAGAACTATTTTCATCGTCTAAAGCTAAGCTACTAAAATGAAAATTATTAATACCATTATCAAAGTTATAGTCAACGGAAAGACCAAATGAGGAGTTTGAATAGATAGGTTCCAAGACAAATTCAGAATTTTCACCTTTAGTTTTGAATTTGTAGCTAATATCTAGATTAGAATCAGTTACACCAAGGTTTGGAATATCAAAGCTATCATCTTCATCAAGGCTAACCTCGCCCAACCAAAAAATAGGCAAATTAAAAATCCTAAGTTTTGTATTCTGAATCGTTAAATTTTCATTTTCTAAATTTGCATTTTCAGCAGTTAAGCTCCACACAGAGCTTTTTTTACAAGAAGTTACTTTAATATTTTTTAGTTCTAAATCTTCACCATTGCTTTCAGCCGAATCAAATGAAAGATTTATTTTTTCAGAGAGATCAATATTGCCATCTTCAATAATTATGTTTGCAGCATCAGATTCATCACAATTTTCTGCACTCAAGGACAAGCTGAACCAAATTAAGAGGACTCCAAGATTATTAACTTTTTTCATATGCCTGTATTATAAGACTTATACTATTGGAAAAAGTTTTATGAGTCTTAAAGATAAAGTAATTTTTATGTCAGGTGGAAGCAGAGGAATTGGGCTTTCTATTGCTCTTCGAGCTGCTCAAGATGGAGCTAAAGTTGTNATCGCAGCAAAGACTGTAGATCCTCATCCAAAACTTGAAGGGACGATTTTTACAGCAGCTGAAGAAATTAAAAAAGCTGGTGGACAAGCATTGCCTGTTCAATGCGATATTCGCTTTGAGGAAAGTATTCAAAACGCAGTTGATCAAGCTATAGAGGAATTTGGTGGAATAGATATATGCGTCAATAATGCTTCAGCAATAAGTCTCACACCTACACTTCAAACAGATATGAAAAGATATGATCTTATGCACAATATTAATGGCAGAGGTACATTTTTAATGAGCAAGCTTTGCATTCCTCATTTACTAAAATCTGAAAATCCACATATTTTGAATTTATCTCCACCACTTGATATGGATCCGCTTTGGTTCCAGGGCTCGCTTGCATACACAATGGCTAAATTTAATATGAGTATGTGTGTGTTGGGTATGGCTGCAGAGTATTCAGGCAAAATCGCAGTAAATGCACTTTGGCCAAGAACTGCCATTAGGACTGCAGCTGTAGCAAATGTACTAGGTGGGCAAGAAATGTACGATAAATCAAGAAAACCTGAAATAATGTCTGATGCTGCATACATCATTTTAAATAAGGACTACAAAACGTTTAGTGGTAACTTTTTAATAGATGATTCATTGCTTGCTGAGCATGGGGAAACTGATTTTAGTAAATATGCAGACTATCCTTTTGATCAATTAATGCCTGACTTTTTTGTGCCTGCAGATGGCTACCCTGTTCCAAAAGTAGTCAAAGAGAGTTGAGAGCAGACCAAAAAGAAATTACCAACTGGTTAAGTAAAACCATTGGTAATAGTTCGTTTAATATCAAAGAACTACGTCAAGAAGCTAGTGATAGAAAGTATTACAGAATAAAAGCTGAAAATATTTCGTATGTATTAACTGATAATTTTGATAAAACAGATCAATCAGCAAATTTTCTATATGCTTCAAAAATTTTAAAAAATAGTTCTGTGAATGTGCCTGAAGTTTTAGCATTTTCAGAAGATTTAAGATTTGTTTTATTACAAGATCTTGGTGATGAAAGCCTTGATATCAATGATGAATACANTGACGAAAAAATTCTAGAAATGGCATTGGAACAGCTTTCAAAAATATATTTTTCTGACCAAGATGTTCTAAAAAGTGTTACCAAAGAATCTCTACTNCTACAAACCAACAGTTTCATGGATTTTTGTAGAGAAAAAAAATGTTCTAATGATGAGATAAAATCTCTTGAAAACCTCAGAAATGAATTAGTTCATAATTTATTGAATCAACAATTTATTCCCTCTCATAATGATTTTGAAAGAAGAAATTTAATGATGTTTGAGGGAAAATTATTTGTTATTGATTTTCAAGATTTAAATATGGGGCCTATAGGCATAGATCTAGCTTCAATTATGTATGAGCATTCTTATGAATATCCGAAGGNNTTGATTGATNACTTGCTTGAGAAACATCTNAAANATAATGGTCTTAAAGCATCTAGTGAAGAATTAAAAAATATGATTATGCATGCTTTAGCACATCGCTCTATGCGAATAGTTGGAGCTTTCAACAAATATTTTAAAGAAGGTAAACTTTTAAACAGAAAATCAGACTTAGATAAATTCCTAAAAAGAATATATCTAGCTCTTTCTACATTAAAAAAAGACGAAGCAAAAATAGTCAAAAAATTATTATGAAAGCAATGATATTAGCAGCAGGNTTTGGTAAAAGGCTTGGAGAATTAACCAAAAGAAAACCTAAGCCTTTATTAGAAGTAAAAGGAAAGCCATTAATCGACTACCACATTGAGAAACTGATTTCTTGCAGGATTTAAAACTATAGCGATTAATACTCATTATCTAGGTGCTCAAATCTCTGACCATGTAATAAATAATTTCGGACAAAAAATTGAAATTCATATAAGCCATGAAAATCAAATTCTTGGTACTGGAGGTGGAATAAAAAAAGCTGTATCAAGTTTCGGAGATGAGGATATAGTTGTGATTAATTCAGATATTTATTCAGATTTAGACTACAGGTGTTTCAGAAATTTCTCAGCTAATACTTTATTTGTAGTTCCTGCCAATCAGCCAGGTTCTGGAGACTTTTATGTGGAGGAAAAACTTATAAGCCTTGAGGGTGATAAAAAGTTACACATGGACCTGATGTTTTAGTATTATCAAAAAGGAAACTTTAAATAAAAACCTAAATTCAAGCTTCCATTATTGGCATGACTGCTTAAAACCGCTTGCAAAAAACGCAAAACTTAACGCAGAAATTTTAGATATAAATTGGTATGATGTCGGTAACGCTGAGACATTAAAAAAACTTAATAATTAAAGTGAAAAAAATTATTGCTCCTTCAATTCTTTCTGCTGATTTTTCAAGATTAGGTGAAGAGGTGGAAAATGTTATCAGTGCAGGAGCAGATTGGGTGCACTTTGATGTTATGGATAATCATTACGTCCCTAACTTAACCATTGGTCCTATGGTTTGCAAATCTTTAAGAAATTACGGCATAAACAATTATATTGATGTTCACTTAATGGTTGAACCAGTTGATGCGTTAGTAGAAATGTTCGCAGAAGCAGGAGCAGATCTAATTTCATTCCATCCTGGTGCAACAGATAATGTAGATAGAACATTAGCTTTAATTAAAGGTTCTGGTTGTGCCGCAGGATTTGCTGTAAACCCATCAGAAGATTTAGATATAGTTAAAAACTATATTGAAGAATTAGATTTGGCCTTATTAATGACAGTAAATCCTGGATTCGGTGGTCAAAAATTTATAGCAGATGTGTTGCCAAAAATCTCTGAAATGAGAGAAATTATTGATAGTTCCTCTAAAGAAGTTAGGTTGGAGGTAGATGGTGGCTTGAATACTGAGAATATAAAAACAGTATGTGATGCAGGAGCAGATACATTTGTTTTAGGCTCAGCTATTTTTAATACAGATGATTATTCGAATACTATTAATAAGCTTCGTAACAGCATTTCTTAGTTCNAANGAANATTTAATACCAGCGAAAATTGGTGAAAAAGANATATTGCTTNAANTTGCNAATACTCAAGCTTNGCGNGCTGANGGCNTAATGGGCGTAAAAGCTCTTGAATANAATCAAGGTATGATTTTNATNTGGCCNAATGCTTCAAGAAAATGCATGTGGATGAAAAATACTNTNATAGANTTATCNGTNGCNTTTATTNATAGGGANAGAANAATTACNGAAATTAAAGAACTANAGTCTAANAGCTTNGAGTCAATTTGCTCATCNAGNGGAAATATNATAGCTGCNATAGAAATGAATNAAGGNTGGTTTANAGAAAATANTATTGAACCAGGTGTTGAGGTCTTTTTGCCCTAGAAATACCGACTAAGGGTTGTCATTATTTTTGAAGTAGCAGTCATCATTCCTTTTACAGGTGGTGGAAGCTCTTCACTGCCATGATCTTTTGCCTCTTGGCCATGAATCTCCTCTTCTTCCAACATCTTTTCAAGAATTTTTCTACTTTTTTCATCTTTTGGAGACATTTCNTTTAAATGTCTNTTNAGNTGTTCAACTACTTGTTTTTCTGTTTCTTCNACNAATCCTAAACTTGTAGCNTCACTTATTANAGCNGCTATAGATCCAAGNGTGAANGATCCTGCATAATAAAGTGGNTCAAGAATAGATTTCTTNCCACCAAGCTCATCAAGTCTTTTGCTGCACCACTCTAAATGCGCAAATTCTTCATCTCCTGCTTTAATTAAGTGCTTTCTAACCTCAGGTGTATTTGTAAAAAAAGCTTGTCCTCTATAGAGTGCTTGTGCTGATACTTCACCCGAAGCATTCACTCTCATAAGTGATATGGATTTCTGTCTTTCTTCATCTGTTAAAGAATTATCAAGTTCGCCAGTATTCTTATATGTTATTGTTTTTAAAAAATGGCTAAGCTCTGTAGCTAATTTATCGTTAAGACTCATAAATTTTTCCAATGTCAGTCCTATATATAGTGCCATCAAATTTGATTTCATCAATCCTGTTGTAAATATAAGACATACAATCTTCTAAATTTGATGCATGATAATTGAGAGAAAAAACTCTCCCACCAGAAGTTAATAGTTCGTTTTCAACAATCTCTGTTCCCGCATGAAATAGTTTTAGTTTATCCAAATTTCCTATTTTAATTGGTAATTTAGTCTTATATTTTTCAGGATAGCCACTTGATGCAATAACTACGCCCATAGATGAACCTTGTTTCCAAGATATTGAAACTTTCTTATTATTAAGAGCATCCTCAAGACATTCGACAAGATCTGAATCCATCTGCATCATTAAACATTGGGTTTCAGGATCACCTAAGCGACAATTAAATTCTAAAACTTGAGGATTATCATCTTTGACCATAAGCCCAAAGTACATAAAACCATAATAGGAAACACCCATCTTATTTAGCCCATCTATTGTTGGTTGCACCACTTTTTTTATTATTTTCTCTCTCAAAACATCATTCATAAACGGAGATGGTGATATACAGCCCATCCCTCCAGTATTAGGTCCCTTATTTCTGTTTAAAAGAGGCTTATAATCTACGCTAGTTTCAAAAGGGATGAATTCACTTGGTGTCATGACGCCCATAAAACTAAGNTCAGTTCCATATAAGCATTCTTCAATTAAGATATTCTCTCCAGCAACACCAAATAATGCATTATTCATTACTGAATCAACCCACTCTTTTGCTTCTTTAACGTTTTTAGAGACCAAAACTCCCTTTCCAGCAGCTAGACCGTCTGCCTTAAGAACAATTGGGTATTCACAATTATCTAAAAAAGAATATGCACTTTCAGGATCGGAAAAAAAACTGGCCTTACCTGTGGGAATGTCATTTTCAAAGAGAAATTTTTTAGAAAATATTTTAGAACCCTCAAGTCGTGCACCATTTGAACATGGCCCGAATATTAGAATATTTAGATCTTGGAGATAATCAACAAGACCATTCACCAGTGGGTCTTCTGGCCCTATTACCACGAGCTCTATTTGTTCTTCAATTATAAATTTTTTTATGCCTGGAAAATCATTAACTTTAATACTGACATTTAGACATTTTTCCTCAGTACTTGTGCCTCCATTTCCTGGTGCAACAAAAACAATTTCACTTTTTTTTGATTGAGATAGTTTCCAAGCTAATGCATGTTCTCTTCCACCTTGCCCAATAACTAAGATCTTCATCAATGCTTGAAGTGTCTCACTCCTGTAAAGGTCATGGTAAGATTTTTTTCTTCGGCAGCTTTTATAACATCATCATCTTTAACTGAGCCACCTGGCTGAATAATATGGAGTACGCCTCTACTTGCAGCAAAATCAATATTATCCCTAAAAGGAAAAAAAGCATCAGAAGCTAACACACAATTAGTAACATCTAAGCCTTCTTCNTCTGCTTTCATGAAAGCTATTTTTGTGCTTACAACTCTACTCATTTGACCAGCACCAATACCTAGAGTCATCTTATTTTTAGCTAATACAATTGCATTAGATTTAGCGTGTTTCGCTACTTTCATAGCGAAGATTAAATCATCTATCTCATGTTTAGATGGGCGATTATTTGTGACGTGTTCAAGTTTCATTTCTGCAAAGTTAACAATATCAGTAGATTGAACTAATC
>FUFK010041394.1_pt1 | contig 60728 bp, 53 predicted proteins | sample 1021851 | NCBI WGS metagenome assembly FUFK01 (sample SAMEA51879418, study PRJEB19060) | metagenome
CCCGGTTATGAGCCGGGCGCTCTAACCAACTAAGCTACGGGCCCCAGACCGGGCTCAAACCATCGCATCATGAACCTTCGCCCGCTCAGTCGAATTGAGCGAGGGAAGATTGAGACGGTTTGATCCACTCACGAACGTTTCGTTCCAAATCGTCCCGTACCGCATCGGGCACGAAGATTAGACATCGCTCATGAGGCTGGGCCAGCGATTGAATCAGGACGGAATGTTCTGAAGCGTCCCGCCCGTCCTCNAGCAAAATGCCCCCGTTGTAGGGCAGATAGCCTCGCTTTCGGATGGTGGCCTGAATCAAATCGGTCTCAACATCGTAGCCCGCCTCGGAGAGGAAGTCGCGGATGCGAGGCACGACCACGTCGCACATTTCCACGGTGAGGTGGTCAATTCGAAGCGATTTGTGGAAGTCCTTCCGCGCCAACAGGCGACCTGCGTAGCCGGAGAGTTTTGCATCGTTGTGCTTGGCCCACCCAGGGAGCGCCACCTTGATGTGAGCATCGTTGAGTTGGACGTACTCGTCGGGGGAGAGGGACTCGTTGAGCAGCATGTGCGCCAGCTCTTCAGAGACCTCGAGTTCGCCGCTCATCGCCAGTTCCTTGGCCCGCTCAAGCATGTTGACAAGGTAGGCCTGCGTCAGCATGTTGACCTTGTGGAAGTAGACCTGCTGGTACATGTGATAGCGCGTGACCAAGTAGGCCTCGATGGCCGGTAGACCCCACCGCTTGACGTACATTCGACCGTCGCTGCCGACCCGCAGAGCCCGGATGACCCGGGCGCTGTCAAAGCCACCGATCTGAGCGCCGGTGTTGGCCTGGTCGCGAATCATGTAGTCCATGCGGTCAACGTCGAGTTGGCTGCTGACGATTTCTTTCATGAACCGAGGAATCGGTTCGCCGTCGTGCTCGTCGGCTCCGTCCATGAGAGCGAACAGTCGACCCAAACGCCGCTCTCCGAGCACCTCACGGACGGCGTTGCCGATGGACGTGGACGTGGATTCGAGGATGTCGCGCCCCCATGCCTCGTGAGAACGGAAGGTGGCGTACACGCGCGGCGTTTCAAGCAGGTGTGAAAAGGGTGGGTGGCCGATGTCGTGAAGCAGCGCTGCAAGCTGAACGAGTTCCACGTCCTCTTCCGACATCAAACCCGGATGAACTTCGTTGAGGTGCGTCGCTAAACACCCTGCTAGGTGGTAAGCGCCCAACGAGTGAGCAAAGCGGTTGTGGTTGGCGGCAGGGAACACGTATTCGCAGGTCGACAGTTGTTGAATGGCGCGCAAGCGCTGGAACTCCGGCGTGTCAATGATGGCTGCATGAGAGGCGGGGACCAAGATGTCCCGGTGAATCTCGTCGCGAATGACGCGGTCTCGACCCTTCATGGTGTGTTGCCGTCCAGTCGTTTCTTTATAGCCCTTCTCGGAATCAGCACGAGCGACCGAGAAGACAACGCCTAAGCATGGTCAACGGCACGGCAGAGCATGGCCGACGCGGTGAAGGGACTGATGGACCGCATCACCAACGATGACCCCGAGACACGAGGGCAACAACTCTGGGTCATGTTTGCGCTCGCCATGTTTCTCGTGGCCACCCTCAACTGGTACGCCTACGTCCGCGAACCTGAGGTGATTCAGGTCCGCCAGCTCTTGGAATACAAGAACGAGGTCGTCAAGGTGGAAGGCACCCTCATCTCGTGGGTTGAGGACCCTTACTCGTCGGGCGACGATCGGGTTGACGCCATCATCGACGACGGTACGGGTGTGGTTGAATCCCGTTGGTACCGCCCCGGGAACATGCCACCCATCGGCACGACGGTGACCATCATGGGTGACGTCATTGAATACGACGGACGAATTTGGATTCAATCCCTCGGTGCGGGAGCGATGGAGTGGACATCCGATGACCTGCCGGAGGTCGAGACGCTCGCCATCGCCGATGTGGCCCAAGACCCTGCCGCCTACGCCGGTGAAGTGATTCGACTCACGGGCTTCATCGGAGAATCCATTGCGCCCGACGCCACCTTTACCTCCGCTTATCTCGGAGACCATCCCAACTACGGTAACTCCGAACACCAAATGCACCTCATCATTCGTTCCGCCATCGGCGAGTGGGTGGAGGCCAGCTCGAAGGTCGAGGTCCAAGGCATGCTCAGCTACCAGGTTCGAGACCTGCGTTGGAGTTTGCAAGTGCAGGGACCTGAAATCGGCGTGGATCGCAACCACGAGGTCAGCCCGCCCCAACTCGACTGGAATGCGCAGGCGACCTGGAGCTACCAATCCGGTCAAACCGTCACCATGACCGGCACACTGGCGAACGGTTCGGACATCTGGCGCCTGTACGGCCCCAGCGGTGCCAGCATTTGCCTGCTGCCCAGCGAAGCAGACCGGGAAAGGGACAGGAACCGTTCCGTCCACAACACCGTGGAGACGGTTGAAGGCCGATTGCTGTGGTCGGAGTCCGAGGGCGGTTGGTGCATTGACGCCAACGAAGGTGCATCCCCCACGCTCATCAACCCTGAAACCCCCGTCCGATTACTCGCCATGCTTTCCGCAGACCCGGTTGGTATGGTGGCCGACCCCGACGCAACCTACACGCTTTCGGCGTACGTGAAGTACGCCGTGGAACCCGGCGTCGAAAACGAAGAAGCCTACTTCGTGGACGCAGCGTCCTACACACCCGGCTGGACCACCGTTGCTGCGTCCATCCCCGGACCCCGCACCGTCTGGCTTGAAACCGGCCAAAACATCATCGCCAACGTCTCCGTTGCATGGGACGACGAAGACATGCGCATACGCCTGGTCGTGCACGACTACAGGTTGGGAACGACGCCGAGCGCACGAACGCTGTTGTGGGACGACGGCGCTACGCAATGGAGCTACAATCGAGATCAAAACGTGCTCCTCAACGGCAAGGCCACCGAAATCGACGGCCAGTGGCACTTGGTCCGAGAAGGCTCAAACGATTCGGTGGTGCTGAATCTCCAAGCAAACGCCGTTGGCGTGGACGAGCTTCACCTCAACCAGTCCATGACGTGGGCGGGCCGGCTTCGTCAGGTGCAAAGTGACGACGGCATGAGTTTGGTCTACACCCTCGACCAAGCGGACGTGCTGGACAGCGACGGCGACCGCCTCGGCGATACGCTGGAGGATCAGATCGGCACATCACCGTACTCCGAAGACAGCGACGACGACGGTCGAACGGACCGAGAACAACACGAGAGCGCACAATCCTGAGGTGACGGCATGTTGGAAGGGTATTTTTTGGACTTGGCGTGGCTGCTGGGCTCCCTCTTCTTCGGCGTCATGCTGGGGTCCCTGACGGGGCTCATCCCCGGTTTTCACGTCAACAACGTCGCGCTCATTTTGCTGGCGCTTTCGCCCGCTCTGCTGGATTTGGGCATCCCCCTGGCTTCGGTGGCCGCCATCATCGTATCGACCGGGACCGTTCACACCTTCCTGAATTACATCCCGTCCGCCCTCATCGGGGCACCGGACGGTGACACTGCGCTGTCGCTGCTTCCCGGCCACCGAATGCTGCTCTCGGGCAACGCTGCCCGAGGTGTTGCATGGTCGGCCCGGGGTTCCCAGTTGGGGCTGTTCTTGTCGTTGCCGTTGATCGTGCTGGCTCGCATCGCGTTCGGCCCTGAACTTGGATGGTACGACGATCTCCGCTCAGTCCTTCCCTTCGTTTTACTTTCGATCTCGTTTTTGCTCTTGGCCACCGAGACCACCCGACTCGACTGGCCGATGTGGATGCAAAAATTAACCGGAGGATGGCTCGGTCGCGACTCCCGGTTCGCAGGTTTTCTCGCGGCCACGGCCTTCTTCCTGCTGGCGGGCATGTACGGTTGGGGTGTGTTCACCTTGCCCGCACGCTCACCGATCGGCATGCCCGATGCCAGCTTGCTGCTGCCGAGNCTGGCCGGTTTGTTCGGCATCGCCAATCTTCTCGACATCTACGCAACAACGTCTCACCTACCCCCACAGCGGGAGAACTGGGCCCTTCCGCCCACCCGGCCCCTCGTCGTCCCTTGCTTTTGGTCGAGTGTCGCAGGTGCTTCCATGGGGGTGCTGCCCGGCATGACCGCCTCGCAGGCTACCGTCCTCGTGATGGGCGGGCGAAACTTGGCCGCCAAAGCCCAGGGGAAGCAAGGTTTCGGCATGGATTGGGAAACGCGTCGGTTGACCGAACTGAGCGACGATGAACTCCTGGAAATTGCCAAAGCCGAAGCCGAGGAGGGTGTTGAAGGCCCTCAAACCAAACAGGACCTCGAAATCATCGCCATTCTCTCGGCGACCAACACGGCGGTTACCGTGATGGTCCTCGGTTTCCTCTACATCATCAGCCGTTCACGTTCAGGTGCAACCTTGGCGTTGAAGATGATGTATCCCATTGAGACGTGGTCCTCGCTTGAACCAACCTCCGATTTCATTCGCTTGTTGGCGGTCACCCTCGCCGCTGGCCTTCTCGCCATGCCCATGATGCGTTATGTTGGAATGGGAATGCTTCGATTGCACGCCGCCATTCCGCTGCAACAAATGGTGATGGGCGTCATCATCTTCGTCGTCGCCCTCGTTTGGCTGTCGACCGGTTTTGTCGGTATCGGCGTCCTGATCGTCGGCACCATCATCGGTCTGCTGCCCCCTCGAATCGGCATCCGTCGCTCTCACGGCATGGGCATCATTCTCGTGCCCATCATGATCTACACCTTCGCCCAAAAATTCGACAGTTTTGGCTTCATTTGAACACCGGACGTGACCACCATGAAACAGACCTTGACCGCAACCAGCCTCATCATGCTCTTCCTGCTCTCCCTCGCCTCGCCGCTCGGTGCGACGTTGGCGGAACCCGAGCAAATGCGCACAGCGGGTCGCTCAACGGCGTGCACGGGCTTTGTTTGCATCAACGAAGTCATCCCCAACCCGAACGGCTACGACGATGCTGCGTATCCCGGAGGCGAGTGGTTGGAGCTGTACAACAACGGAACCATCGACGTGGATTTGACCGGATGGAAGGTCACGAACACCGCATCGCAGACGCTGAATTTTGATTCGACCACCATCGTCGGCTACCAGAGCGGCAACGCCTCAACCTGGACCATCAGCGCAGGTGAGTACGTCGTCATCGCTCGAAACGGAAGTTCCAACTTTTACATGACCAACACCGGCATGTCCATGACGCTCGTGGACAGCACCAACAACAACCTCCACCAGGCCACTTGGGGAAGCGTCGTGTCGGGGAAGAGCTACCAGCAAGACCCGAGCAGCGCCACCGCAAACTGGGTTCAAACCAACAACCCAACACCGGGTCAGGTCAACACGGCGACGGTCTCGAACAACCTGATTCCCGGCGACATCATCATGACCGAAGCGATGGCCAATTCGTGGCCCAGCTACGACACCGACTCGTGGCCTGGCGGTGAATGGGTTGAGATCTTGAACACCGGCACCTCCGACATCGACCTCACGGGCTACAGCATTGAGGATGCCGCAGGCAACGTCCTTTCGTTCAACAGCACGCACCTCGTCAACGCTTCCCAGAGCATGCTCATCAGCCCCGGGCAACACCGCATCGTGGCGGTCAACGGAACAAGCAGCTACGGCGTGCTCAACAACGGTGTTGAAAGCCTCACGCTGAAGTGGCCGAACGGAAGCAAATCCCAAGAGATTTCGTGGACGTCNACCGTTGAGGGCTTTGCGCTGATGGACGCAGGTCAGCCCAACACGCCGTGGGTCAGCGCACCCTATCCCACCCCAGAGGAGATGAATCCTCTGCCGATGGAACTGATGGCTCGACAGGTGGGCGATGTGCACCTGACGGAAATCCTGCCCAACGCAACCAACGACGGGGCCACCTTCCCGGACGGCGAGTGGATTGAGATTCACAACACGGGGACCACATCGATTGACCTGATGGGGTGGAGCATCATGGACGGGTTGGGCAACATAACCCATTTCGACCCCGGCACTTTGGTGTTCAACTCCACCCAAGGCGCCACCATCATCGACCCCGACGGACGGCGCCTTCTCCAGTTCACAAGTTACACGCAGCTCTGGGACAATTACAACCATGTCTTCCTGCGAGACATGACCGGCACCGTCGTGGACACGGCCGATTACACCACGGATTACGGCGAGGACATGGCCCTCATCCGAGGCAGCAACCCCTCCGATTCGTGGACGCCTGCAGCGTGGAAAACCCCCGGTCAGCCCGAACCTGGGAGCATGCCTTCCGCCACCACGGTTCGGTTTTCCGAACTGCTGCCCGACGCTGAGGGCTCGGACAGTCAAATGTGGCCCATGGGTGAATGGATTGAACTCTACAACTACGGAACGATGGACGTTGACTTGGCAGGATGGAAGCTCAAGGCGGCGTCTCGGTCGCTGACCCTGCATGAGTTCAACATGCCCTTGCAGGACACGACCGTCGTCAAGGGGGGCGAGGCCGTGCTCATTGCCTTGAACGGGACGAGCAGTTTCTACCTCAAGCACACCTCCTCGGACTCCATCGGACTGGTCGACATCAACGGGGCCGCCGTCGACACCGTTTCATGGTCCGACACGGTTGAAGGAGAATCCCTCATCGCTCCCAACAGCACCCACGCTGGCGTTGGGCCCGACGCTTCAAACGCCACCGGGAACTGGATTCTATCGGCGTGGGCCACCCCAGGGGAAGTGAACCCAGTTTGGGCACCCTACACCGATTCAACCGACCTTGCCATCACCGAGGTCCTGCCGTACTGCAACGACGACTCCATCGAACCCACCGAGGACTGGGTGGAGGTCCACAACACCGGCGCCACCCCGTTGAACATCAGCCGATGGTCGGTGGTCAACGCCGAAGGCGAACGCCGCTTCATGCGCCTCGACAGCCTCTGGGCCGAAGAAAACCAAACGGCGAAAGTCGTGCTGAACCCGGACGAACGAGCCGTTTTTGTCATGGACGAATACGTCCTAACGGGTCTCGGTGATGCGTTTGACCTTCTCGACCCCGACGGCGTGTCCGTTGACAGCGCGTCCTGGACGGTCATCACGGACTGCCAAACCCTCATGCCGGGGGAACTGGAAGGGGACGACTGGCAACACACGCTCTGGCCAACACCCGGGCAGGGCGAACCAAACCCGGCGGATTTCGCCACCAAGGACGACCTTCGTTTCACGAGATTCATGCCGTCCGCTTCCACCGACATCTCCAGCGACATGGAGTTCATTGAAATCAGCAACCAAGGGGACAAATTGGCCGTGCTCAACGGTTGGACCATGCGCACCACAACCGGTTCCATGACGTCCTACAACGCCACGGTGAACGATCTGATGATCCAGCCCGGTTCGAGCGTCCTCCTCGCGAACGATGCTGACGCCGTTCGGGTTTACGAAGACGGGGCCGTGGTGGACGTTGACGGGGCGCTCGACCGGAATTTCTACTTCCCCAACTCCGGTGCTGCACTCCAACTCCTCGACGGCACGGGTGCCGAAGTCGACACCATCGTGTACGGAAACGGACCCGTGTCCGTCTCGGGATGGAACGGTATTGCCCTCGCCGAGCCGCTGGCCAGCCTTGACAACCTCATCTATCTGCGCGGCAGCGGTTGCGGCGATACACCCGACACCGACACCGTCGCGGACTGGCATGAGCAGTGGAGCCGGCTTGGTGGAAGCACCTTCTGCTTGAACACGAGCATCAGCACCACGGCGTCGGTCACACCGCTTCTGGGACCGGAACACGGTCTGACCGACCTTCTGGCCTGGATTGAGAGCGCCTCGACCTCACTCCACGTCCACATGTACCTCCTTCAGGAGGTCCATCTGGTCCAAGCCATGATCGACGCACAAAATCGAGGTGTTGACGTCACGGTCGTGCTCGACTACGGTGATAGTTGGTGGAAACAACACGACCTCGATACGCAACGTGGCATGGCCACTGAACTCCTCTCAGCGGGCGTTCAGGTGAGTTGGTTTGGCGATACGGGTGAGAACCCCTACGCCTACATTCACAGCAAAGTTGCCGTGAAAGACAACGCCAGCGTGTGGATTGGGTCCGGAAACTGGCGTTCCTCCTCGCATCCCGCTCCGGGCGATGCTGGAAACCGAGACTGGGGCGTAATCGTCGACGATGCCGGTTTGGCCTCCATGGTGGCCGCTCATCTCGCCTTTGATGAAAACCAAGCGAGAGAACACATCACGCCGGTCATGGCCAGCGATGCTCCGACCGGCTGGACGATGCCTTCAACGTCCGCCATCGTGGGTGAAACCGCCCCCAGCATCGAAGGCCAACTCGACGCGCAGCTGCTGGTGTGCCCGGACAACTGCATCGACGACCTCGTGGCCGTTCTCGACACCGCTGAAGAAGAGATTCTTCTCTCGCTTCAGTACCTCGACATGGACTGGTCGTGGGGCTGGGGGGAAAACCCCATCGTCGCTGCCCTCGAAACCGCAGCCCAGCGAGACGTTCGGTTGCGCCTGATTCTCAACGGGGCCTACCTCGACGAAGACATCCAGAACGCTGTCGACCGTTTCAACGAAGACTGGAACCACACCTTGGGCTACGACACCGCTGCCGTCGTCATGAGCAGCGACGACACGGTGACAAAACTGCACAACAAAGGCATCATTGTGGATGGAGAGCACGTCCTTGTGTCCTCCATCAACTGGGGTGATTCGGCCCTTGTACGCAACCGAGAGATGGGTCTCGTGCTCTCGAGCGAATCGGTTGCGAGCGTCTTCATTGATTCATGGTACGAGGATTGGGACCGATTGGACAACACCACGGACAGCGATCAGGACCGTCTGACCGATGCGTGGGAGGTGGCCCACGGGCTGAACCGAACGATGCGCAGCGTCACTGGCGACCCGCTGACCGACGAATCAATGCTGGATGCCGACCAGGACGGATTGACCAACTTCGCTGAGCAACTCCACGGCGGCGACCCCAACCTGGCCGACACCGACGGCGACTGCATCACCGACGACCTCGAGGTCGCTTGGGCGCAAGCCAGTGCCCTCAATTCAAGCATGGACGACATTGAACCAAACGCCGCACTGACCCTTTGGGACGCAGACCAAGACGGTACCAACGACAGCGAAGTGCTCGGGTGCGATCTGGCCGGCGTCGACATTCAACCCGTGGACGACATCGACGGAGGCGACACGACCGTCGTGGACAACGACCAGGACGATGACGGCGTGGTGAACGACGCAGACGACTGCCCCGATACGGCGCCCGGCGTGGCCACCGATGCACAGGGCTGCTCTTCGGACCAGCGTGCAGACCTGGTCGGCGACAGCACTGAAAACGTCGCCGGTGATGGGGCCCAATCCTTCTTCCTGATCTTGATGATCGCAGCGCTGATTCTCTCAGGCGGTGCGTACGTCGTGCTTCGAGGCATGCGATCGGATTCCGAGAGCGTCAAGGACGCCATCAGTGAAGCCGCTTTTGCCGAGGTGAGCACCGGCGTGGTCGGCAACGAAAACTGGCAGCAACCGGTTTTGAACGCCAGCCGTTCGGGCGTCTCACCGGAAATGCTGGCCAAGGTTCCGGGCTGGACGGCCGACATGGTGGAGCAATACCTTGCCCAAGGCTGGACCATGGACCAGCTGGTCACCTACTACCAGGAACAGGTCGCTCAACACACACGCTCAGAGCAACATTGAAACAGGACCTCGCCGAGCGACGGACATGGAAATCCGCAGCAGCAACCCCGTTCTGTCGAGCAAGTTCTGGAGCAACCTCACCGGCACCGACCGCATGACGGTCGAAGGCAGCATGAAGAAAATCGGCTACCTGCTTTCGCTCACGGTGGTCAGCGCCCTCGTTTCGGCCGTGTTGTGCATGAACGCCATCAACAACGGCAACGGTGGACTCTACGTGTCTGCTTTCATGGGGATTGGTTTCCTCGGCGGATTCATCATTGCACTCGTGGTGTTCATCACGAGACCCAGCAATCCAGCGGCGCTGATGAGCCTGTACGCTCTCCTCGAAGGCATGGCGGTCGGTTCCATGTCCCTGGCCCTCGAATTGACGGCGTACAAGGGCATTGCGCTCCAGGCTGTGTTTGGAACCATGGCCATCACCGGAACGATGTACGTCATGTACGCCTCCCGAATCATCCGGCCCACACCCGCCTTCAACAAGATCATCTTCGGCTTGGTCGTGAGCATCATGATTCTGTACCTCACCTCCTTTGTCCTGCAGTTGGTGTCGCCGTACGACGTCCCCTTCCTGCACAGTTCCGGACCCATCGGGATCGGCATCACGTGCTTCATTTTGGTCGTTGCAGCGTTGACGCTCATCAGTGATTTTGGATTCATTGAATCCGGAACCCGCTACGGTGCACCCAAAAACATGGAGTGGTACGCCGCCTTCGGCATCCTGATCTCCGTCATCTGGATCTACATCGAAACCCTGCGTCTGCTCTCCAAGTTGAATGCCTACAGGGATTGAGACCCATGGGTCGGAGCATTCCCTCCATCGACTTTCGATTGGCGACATCGGCCAATCAGGCCGACCGGGATCGCTTTGTTTCTGAAGTCGGTGATGCACTGAAGGACATCGGCTTCTTCGCCCTCACGCATCACGGAATCGCGCGGGAACTGATCGATGCCACCTACGAACAGTGCGATGCTTTCTTCGACATGGACGAGCAAACCAAGCGCACCTATCTGCAACCGGAGATTGGGCACCAGCGCGGCTACACGGCCTTCGGCGTTGAGCACGCCAAGGACAACCCAGCACCCGATCTCAAAGAATTCTGGCAGGCCGGCCGCCCCTACCCGCTTGATGGAACCGTACCGACCTACCCGCAAAACATCTGGCCCACCGCCCACGTCGAAGGGTTCCAGTCCGTCACCGAACAGCTGTTCGAGGGCATGGAGGCGCTGGCGATGCATCTGCTCTCAGCCTGTTCAATTTACCTCGGTAAGCCGAACGATTGGCTCCCCAACATGTCCAAGGAAGGAAACACCATCATGCGCATGATTCACTACCCGCCTTTGGACGCAAACACCCCCGAAGGCGCCGTCCGTTCCGCTGCCCACGAGGACATCAATTTCATCACGCTCTTGGTGACCGCCACGGCCGACGGTCTGGAGGTCATGGACCACGACGGTTCGTGGATTCAGGTCAAGGGTGATCAGGACGCGATCATCGTTGATTCCGGTGATATGCTCCAGAACCTCACCAACGGCCTGTTCAAATCCACCACCCACAGGGTGGTGAACCCGAAGGACGCCAACACCCGCCGATACTCAATGCCCATGTTCGTCCATCCCCGAAACGAGATTGACCTGACGCCACACCCTGACTTCGTGGCAATGACCGGAGGCGAAGTGGAGTACACCTCCATCACCGCAGGCGACTACCTGCATCAACGCCTCAAAGAAATCGGCCTTATTTGAGGGATTCCGATGAACGTCGAGGACCTCATCCGAGCGGTGGTTGGAGGCGTACCGCAACCCGCCGAGCAACTTCGAGCCTTCGCAAACGGGGTCGCCGATGGAGCGATCTCAACCGAGACGGCCACGCGCTGGCTCAAAGCCGTTCACAAGCACGGCATGACCACGGAAGATACGGTGATTCTGACCAAAGCGATGATCGATTCCGGCGCCCACCTTAATTGGACCGCGGGTGTCCCGGTGGTGGACAAACACAGCACGGGGGGCGTGGGCGACAAGATGTCGCTCGTGTTGGCGCCTGCCCTGGCTGCGTGCGGCTGTCGCGTCCCGATGCTCGCCGGTCGAGGTTTGGGCCACACCGGAGGCACCATCGATAAGCTCGAATCCATTCCGGGATTCGACTGCGCGCTGACGCCAGAATCCATGAAACTCGCCGTTGACGCCGTTGGGTGCTGCATTGCGGTTCAAAACGACGCCATCGCCCCTGCGGACGGTGTGCTTTACGCACTGAGGGATGTAACCGATACCATCGACAGTGTTCCCCTCATCACCGCATCCATCATCTCCAAAAAGGCGGCGGAGGGGCTCAAATCCTTGGTGCTCGATGTCAAAACCGGGTCTGCCGCCTTCATGAAAACAATCGAGGAGGCGCGTACGCTGGCTCACTCAATGGTCAGGACAGCCGAGGGCCTGGGCATACGCACCGTTGCCCAACTCACGGCAATGTCCCAACCGATCGGCACCCATGTGGGTAATGCCTTGGAGGTTGCAGGCAGCATCAAGGTCATGCAGGGTGAGGGGTCGGCGGACACGCGAGAACTGGTCGTCCTCCAAGGGGCTCAACTGCTGGCCATGTCCTTTGACGATGTTGACCTTTCAGAGGGGAGAAAACGAATGGAGTCGGTGTTAAACAACGGAAAAGCGCTTGAAGTGTTCCGGGCGATGTGCGTCCAGCAAGGCGTTGATCCGAGCACGGCGAAAACCTTGATTTCAGCACCCGAAAAGGTGCTGGGCGTGGCCAATCACCAGACCACAATGCTGGCTGAAGCCTCGGGNTACGTGAACGACTACGATGCCATGGCCATGGCGCAGCTTGCTCGCAGGCACGGTGCGGGACGGTTTGCATTGGACGACGACATCGACCCGCACGTTGGTTTCGTCATCCAGACCCCCTTCGGTGCCTACGTTGACAAAAACAAGCCGCTGTTCACGTTTCATCACACGCAACCCCTGGAGGAGGCTGAGGTCAGGTTGCTCAAAGCGATGTGCACCGTCGGCGATGATGAACCGAAGCAGACGGAACGGCTCCTTGAAGTGATTGATTTTGCATCAACGAAGGCGTGATAAAGGGGAGGCCTGTCGCCCACCTTGCCGATTTAGCTTAGCTGGTGGAGCGTGGGACTGTTAATCCCAAGGTCGTGGGTTCGAGCCCCACAATCGGCGTAAAATCACATCACTGCGTGGCCTCGAGCGGCACGGTTTCGAGCCCCCCTTGCGTCGTCACTCGTCCCGAGAGGCCGTCTGCAGGATTCGGTCGGGCCGTTCCTCAGAGGGGTAGACACCCCAGTACGCTTCTCGAGCTTCCTGATTGATCTGCATGCAAAGGACGACATCGCCCGGGCGATCGGGAATGGGTTCGGTGCCGTTGAGGTGCTTGATCATGGGCTGGATGTTGGACAAATTCACCACGCCCCAGCCGACCTGAGTGCAGGGCGCCACGGGCGAAATGGGCATGGTTCCAGCCGAGGGGTCCCACGTGGTAAACGATGGATACCAAGCGGAAAGGTTGAGGGCGTTGCGAACCTCTGTGTTGGTGATGCTTGCCTCCGTTCCTGCGTTGGGGTTGGAATCGGGCCAGACGCCTTGAACGAGGGAACCGTTTCGGTCCACGGACGATGCACCGGAACCGAAATCCCCTACCTCCCCGCGAAGGTGGTCGAGGACAAAGGACAGAATCCCCGCCGTCCTCGGCGTGGCAAACGAGGTACCGGAGGTTTCGTGGTAGCCGTCCACGTCGTCGTGATTCGGAAGCATCTGCGTCCAGTCCGCAGCGATGTCGGGGTACGACCCGCTCATGGTTTCCTTCTGGTCGTCGCCTTCCTCGGCGTAGCCAGCGATGCCGATGGACCACGGTGGACCGGCGGTTGCGTCTTGAACCGCCGGTGAGGGCGTGTTATCGGCAGCGCCGGTGTGAATTTTGTTGTTCACGACAACGGTTTGGTGGGTTCCTGTTTCAATGCCGGGAACGGGCAGGGAACCGGGGGCGCCAAAGGACGTGGTGACGATGTCAACCAGGGGCTGGTTCCCCGCAGCCAGGACGGCTGCAGTCGAGAAACCCTCAACGAAGAAAATCACAGAGTCGGGGTTTGCATCGAGCACCGCTCCGGTCACGGCCGTTCCGTGACCGTCCGAGGGGTCGTCGAGAATGTGGACGTCCGTGTTGCCATCGGGGGACGTTCCGATGATTTTTGTGCCCTTGAAGTAAACGATGTCGGAGGTGGTGATGGTGTCCCAGCAGGTGGCTTTGTCGGCGTCAAATCGCTCCTGCCAGGTGCCGTTGAAGGTCGGCGTGCATGTTTTGGTCACGCCCAAGCCATCGAGGAGCCAATCCGGGTAGGTTTCGTTGGTGCGGAAGTGATCGTGGTACACGTTGATGCCCGTGTCAATGGGCGCCACCACGGAGTAAGGTCGCCAGTTGGTTGAGGTCGGTTGACCCTCAACGAAGGACGGGTCGGACGCCTCTTCGCCCATGAGAGCGTTCGCACCGATCATGAGGCCAATCAGGAGCAGAACCACGAACACGGATCCGAGGATGCGTGTCTTTCTCGCATTTCCGACCTCATCGGCCACCAGCAAGCCAACGACGACAGCGTCGGTTGCATCCATTGCGGACATGCAGAACCCTCGCTGAGTCTTGTTGAAGAAGGTATGCCCGAAGGGATTCACTCCCACTCGATGGTGCCCGGTGGCTTGTGCGTGATGTCGTAAACGACTCGGTTGACCGCACCCTTCACCGTGTTGGTGATGCGCGTGCTGATTTTTTGCAGCGTTTTGTGGGGAATCTCAGAGTACCGAGCGGACATGCCGTCCATGGACTGGACCGCTCGAACAACAATGGTTTCACCGTAGGCACGCACGTCGCCGTGGACACCCACGCTGCGAACGGGCAACAACGCAGCGAAGTACTGCCATGGCAGATCCATCTCACCTCGTTCAGCGGCCGCTTCGAATTCTTCCTCAACGATCGCACACGCTTCCCGGACGACGGCCACGCGCTCCGGCGTTAACTCTCCAAGGGTGCGGACGGCAAGACCGGGTCCGGGGAATGGCTGCCGTTCTGCGACGTTGATGTCGAGTTTTCGTGCAAGCTCACGAACCTCGTCTTTGTAGAGTTCACGAAGGGGTTCAACAACCTGAAGCGTCATGTCCTCAGGCAAGCCACCAACGTTGTGGTGAGACTTGATGGTATCACGGACACCACCGCCCGATTCAATCCAGTCGGGGGCAATCGTGCCCTGAACGAGGTACTTCGCACCGCACTTTTTTTGCTCATCCTCGAAGATTCGGATGAACAATTCCCCGATGACCTTCCGTTTTTGCTCGGGCTCGGTGACGCCCTTGAGCGCCTCGAAGTATCGGTCAGCCGCCTTGACGGTGATCAGGTTGATCCCTTGTTCCTCAAGGAGGGCTTCGATTTGTTCGGTCTCGTTTTTGCGCATGAAGCCGGTGTCAACGTACACGCAGTGGAGCAGATTGCCCACGGCTTTGTTGGCAATGACGGCTGCAACGGTGGAGTCGACGCCCCCGGAACAGGCGATGATGGCAACATCGTCGATGGACGCTTTGAGGGATTCAATGCTCTCGGCAATGAACTCCTCAGCGTCGAACATCTCAGGCACCGCCGTTGACTTCCTTGTCCTGGGCCTTGACGCGATCAATCTGGTCGAGCTTGTTTTGCTCCAGGGCAGCAGCGTACTTGGCGTTGGACAGGGCCAACATCTGAACGGCGAGGTAGCCGGCGTTGTCCCCTCGGTCAACGCCCACGGTTGCAGCGGGCACGCCCGGCGGAAGTTGGGCGATGGACAAAAGCGAGTCGTAGGGAACTCGTCCACCGCACGGAACGCCGATCACGGGTTTCGTGGTGAGGGCAGCAACCGCTCCGGGCAGCGCCGCAGCCAAACCGGCCATGGCGATGAACACCGAGCAACCGTCATCGATGGCGTCGCCGACGATTTGTTCCACAAACTTTGGGGAGCGATGCGCTGAGGCCACGCGGAGCTGATATGGAACATCGAACTGCTCCAAGATTTTCGTGCATTTCTGAGCGACAGGTAGGTCGGAAGACGACCCCAACAAAATGGTTACATCCATGGCCTTCCGCCGTCGCGTATGGTTCATTATACTGACTGATTCAACAAATGGCGGTTCTCGTCTCATTCCTCTGCGTGTGCGGCATTCGACGGGTCTCCAAGCAGCCGAAAATCAACGCTGAGCTCGCCCCACCCCGGGCGGACCTCAGGGGGGCAGAGTCGGTCGATGCACAGGTAGGTTGTTTCGCCCTCAAGAGAACCAAACAGCGTCAGAACGGTCCCGTCGGGAAGATGCTTGCTGCCCATGGTCCCGTTGGTCCAGTTCGCGTTTTGAATTCGCCATTCATGAAAAGCAGCTGCGGGCACGTTCGAGGAAGCGGGCCAGGCGCATCGCAGCGTGGGCGTCGTGCACGAGGAAAGATGGTTCAAAGCCACAAACATGGTGGCCACGCTTCCAAAGACCAAACCGTAGGGCACCCACCACCACGCCTCAAGGGCGAACCACCAAACCAACACCAGGACGAGGCCGGTGCTCAGCAAGGAGGCGGTGGCGAGTTGGATGCGCCCCTCATACCAAGCGGATCGACGCTGCCCAACACCGCTCGTGAACGCCAACGTGAGCATCACCAGTGCGCCTGCGGCCAGAGGGAGTCGATGCGTCGGGTACCGGTCAAAAATGGCCATCATCACCATGAATCCGACGGGGAGTAACGCCCACGAAAAAGCGAGGAGGGTGACCGTGTACTGGGCATCCACCTCGACTTCCGTCCAAGGCGCAGGTGGTTCTTCCACGACAATCGCTCGGACCGTTGCGGAATAATCCTTCCGAACATCAGGCTTCTTCATGGGGGTGGCGCAGACACAGGTTGCGCGCAGCATAGACCTCGTCCACCCTGCGGACGGGTGTCGTAATGGGGGCCTCGTGGAGGGTTTCGGCATCGGTTTTCAGCACCTGTGCGAAATGCTCAGCGAAGGTGTCCAAGGTGTCTTTTGACTCGGTTTCGGTGGGTTCGATCATCATGCATTCGGGAACGACCAGCGGGAAGTAGACCGTCGGAGCCATGTAGCCACGGTCGAGGAGACCTTTGGCAACGTCCATCGCAGAGACACCAATCGCCTCTTTGGCCGGTTGCATGGACAGGGTGAATTCGTGCTTGGCAACGTCGGTCTCTGCACCGTCGACGAAGAGATGGTCAACACCGGCTTTCTTGGCCTCCCGATGAATGGCGTGGCGAAGGTAGTTGGCGTTCAACACGGCGTGCTCGGACATCGCTTTGAGCCCTGATCCGTAGCGTCGATAGTACGCCCAGCAACGTATGACCGCACCTGCATTGCCGTGCCACTGTTGGACTTTACCGATGCTGTGCTCGGGTTGCTCCCAGTGGTACCAGTGTCCGTCGACGGACTGGGACAGTTCATCGGAGGAGGCGAGGCGGCGGGCCGCAAGCGGACCGGGAAGGAACGGCGCGAGTTGAGCCTTGACGCCGATGGGGCCTGAGCCTGGTCCTCCGCCGCCGTGCGGTTGCGAGAAGGTTTTGTGCAGATTGAAGTGAACGGCGTCAAAGCCCATCAGGCCGGGCGAAGTGATGCCGAGAATGGCGTTGAAGTTTGCACCGTCGTAGTACATTTGTCCACCTGCGTTGTGAACGATCTCGCTTGCGGCCTTGATGTCCGCTTCAAAGAGACCCAGCGTGTTGGGGTTGGTGATCATCATGGCGGCGGTGGTTTCGTCCGCCACGGCAGCGAGCGCATCCAAATCCATTCGTCCGTCGGCCAAACTTGGAATTTCCACGATTTCAAAACCTGACATGGCGGCGCTGGCGGGGTTGGTCCCGTGAGCCGAGTCGGGAACGATGACCTTGGTGCGCTGAGTTTCGCCGCGGTGTCGGAAGTATTCCTGTATGCATCGAACCGCCGTGAATTCTCCCTGCGCTCCTGCGACGGGTTGGAGCGTGACCTGGTCCATGCCGGCGCACACTTCAAGCATGTGCTGCATCTCGTAGAAAATCGAAAGCAAACCCTGGAGGTGGTGTTCCGGCTGGTGCGGATGGATGTCGGCAATGCCGGGTAGTTGGGCGATGACTTCGTTGACCCGTGGGTTGTGCTTCATGGTGCAGGACCCCAACGGGTAGAAACCCGTGTCGATGCCGAAATTTCGCTTGGACAACCAGGTGAAGTGGCGGACCATTTCGGGCTCGGAGAGGCGCGGCCAGCGAGGTGCGGTGTTGCGCATCAGTCCCTCAGGCAGGGTCGGCGTGGTGTCGCACTCGAGTGGAGCAGGCTGACTGTAGCCCGTGTTGACTGCGCCGTTGTGTTCAAACAGACGACTCATGCGACCACCGCCATGTGGGTGGACCACAACGCAAGTTGGGCCGACAAGGATTCAATGTCTGCAAGCGTGGTTTGGTCGGTGGTCGTCACCAGAATTTGGTTTGTGGCGTCCTCGTACCAGCGGCTCAAATCCAAACCCCCGATGATGCCGTTGCTGTCGAGGTAGGCCAAGCAGTCGGCTGCGGCACCTTGCACCTCGATGGCGAATTCATTGAAGTGCGGCGCGTCGTGAACCAGATTCACGCCCGGGGTGGACGAGAGAACCTCTTTCGCTTTTTGACACGCCATCATGTTTCGGTGGGCCAAGTCGCGCAGCCCGTCGGGACCAAGCAGCGACATGTGCATGGCGCCCATGAGGGCGATGAGGGTCTCGTTGGTGCAGATGTTTGAGGTCGCTCGGTGTCGTCGAATGTGCTGCTCACGGGTTGAAAGCGTGAGGCAGTAAGCCTCCTTCCCATCGACGTCGATGCTGCGACCGACGATGCGGCCCGGCATGAGTCGCAAGTACGGTTTGGAGCAGGCAAAGATACCGTACAGCGGACCGCCGCCGGTCACGGGGCTGCCCAAGGGCTGTCCTTCACCCACCACGATGTCCGCACCGTAATGGCCGGGGGCTTCAACGACACCGAGAGAGACGGGCTGAACACCGACGATGAGGGCGGTGTGGTCGCCGATGATCGATTTCACGGTGGTGAGGCCCTCGTCGAGAACACCCAACGGATTGGGCTGTTCAAGGTACACACCGCAGGAACCTGCGGCTTCCTTGAGGGCATCGAGGTCGAGCGTACCGTCAGGGTTGTGCGCAAGGGTTCGGATCTCGATTTCTGCACCCTGACAGTAGTTGTGCATGACGGAGAGTTTGTCGGGAGGGGTCAAGGCGGAGACGTAGACCGTGTTGGGCTGGCTCGCCTTGCGGTTGTGAACGCGGACGGCGCAGGTCAACGCCTCAGCGGCGGCGGTTGACCCGTCGTACAGCGATAGGTTGGCAATGGGCAGGCCGACCAGTTCAGAGACCAGGGTTTGGAACTCCCACATGGCCTGAAGCATGCCCTGACTCACCTCGGGTTGGTAGGGCGTGTAGGCGGTGAGGAATTCGCCTCGTGTGACGAGTTGGAAGACCGCGGCCGGGACGTAGTTTCGATACAGACCGGCGCCGAGGAAGGAAGGGCGACTGCCCATGTCGGTGTTTGAACCGAGCAAACGGCGGGCATCGCTGATGATCTCTTCTTCGGATTGCGGGCCGGGAAGCGGAAGTTCTCCTGAAAAACGGACGTCTGCAGGGATGTCGGAAAACAAATCTTCCATGGAGGAAAGGCCCATTTCCTGCAACATTTCTGCCTCTCGGCCTCGGTTCGGTAGCTGGTCAACCACGTTGTACACGCTCCCCCGGGGTGGGGATGCTGGGGACCATCCGCGCGACGCTCATAATCCATTGCTTCGTTTCTCTTGACAAGAGGGAACAGCCTATCATCCAACATCCCCTGGGTGGTTCATGGTCCGAGTAGCGATGGTGGTCACCAACGCATGCGCTCCGGACCCACGCGTTCTGCGGCACGCTGTTTGGATGCAGCAGGCCGGATATCGAGTCACGGTGCACGCTTTTGACCGTGAAGAACGCCATCCCATGAGCGAGAATCATCACGGGGTGCGAATCATGCGCTACCGGGTTGGCGCTGTGGCCTACGGCGGCACCGTGGGCACCTATCGAGGTGTTCGCCGATTCCAGCGGAAGGTCGTGCGAACCCTTCTCAACGACCCGCCGGCGCTGGTGTACTGCCACGACGCCGACACGCTCCGGGTGGGGTGCGACCTCAAGGCACGATGCGGCGTCCCGTTTGTCTTTGACATGCACGATCTTCAGCACACGTGGGTGCGTCTTCCGGCACCAAACTCCACGGTGCGCAAAGCGGTCAGCGGACGAATGAAGCAGCGCATGCTGATGCGTGCAAAGCAAGCGGACGTCATCATCACCTCGAGCGGACGGGTCCAGGAGGACGGCCATCGAGGATTCGTTGAGTGGTTGGCCCATCACGGTCTGGAAGGTTCGGTCGTCGAGAATCGACCGCTTCCACCGTTCGCTGACGAAAAGAAACCGCCCGAGAACGGGTGGACGGTGGGCTACATCGGTCGTGTTCGCGACATCCGCTCCTTTGAGCTGCTGGTTGAGGCGGTGAAAACGATCCCCGCTTTTGAGCGCCCAAAACTGCGCGTTGCTGGGGACGGAACCGCCGCTTCAAAAGTCCGCACGTTGCTGATGAGCGAGGTTGAAGCGGGAACCATCGAAGCCGAGGTCAGCGGTGCGTTCTCGCAGTCCGAGCTCCCCGAACTGCTGCAGAGCGTTGACGTCATGTACGCCATGTATTCGCCTCAACGAGGCAATGTTCTCCAGGGTGCTCTCCCCGTGAAGGTTTTCGATGCTGCATCCAGCGGTGTTCCCAGCGTTGTCAACGCTGGCTGCTTGATGGCGGACGTGGTTGTGAGCGAAAACATCGGTGCCCACGCACCTTGGGGGGACGCAGAATCCGTCGGCCAGGCACTGCGTTCGCTGCGAGACACCGTTGCTGAACTTGCAGCCACCGGAGAGCGGGAACACCAGCGATGGCTGTCCGCCATGAACCCCGTCCTTGAGGTCCTTCAGTAGAACGGAGGGCGAACCACAACGGCTCGTACCGACTTGCGTGGACTGGCCACAACGAGGACCTCATCGCCCTCCGACACGCCTGCAATGTAGCCCAGACCGATGCCGATGTTGCCCAGACTCGGCGATGGGGCACCCGAGGAAAGACGGCCGATCGGCACGCCCTCAACGGACGTGACCGCCTTTCCGGGACGAGGGAGGGGTCCCTTTTCGGTGTACTTGATGCCCCACCATCGCTCGTCGGTTTCCGAGTGGCTCACCACGCGATGCTTGCCGATGAAATCGTGGTTGAGATCGAGGCCAAACGGTACGTTGGTTTCCCATGAATCACGCGCCAAAAATCCATCGTCTCCTTCGGGGGCCAACGCAGGCCAGCAAAAATCAACGCCCGATAGAAGGTACCCTTTTTCCAACCGAAGCGTGTCCCTTGCGCCCAGACCAACCGGCGTGGCGCCGTGGTTCACCAGCGAGCGCCAGAGCGATGGTGCGTCGGCGTTTGGAACGAAGATTTCGTAGCCCGCCTCGCCGGTGTAGCCCGTGCCTTGAATCCAACCGGACACCCCCAGGTCGTTCTCGGTCAGCGCACGCCACTTGAATCGGCCCACGTGTTGGCCGCTTCCCAGTGCAGCATCGAGGATGCCCCGAGCGTTTGGACCTTGAAGAGCCATGATCGACGTCTCATCCGAGATGTTTTCCATCGCAACCGAGCCGTCCTGGGGGAGATGCTGGGTGAACCAGGACCACATCACATCAATCATGGAGGCGTTGGGCACGCCGAGGATTTCACGCTCGCTGACGACGGCGAAGATCATGTCGTCGATCAGGCAACCGTCGCTGTCAAGGAAATGCGTGTAGGCGCATCGAGGCGGTGCAATCGATGTGATGCGCTGGGTCGCAAGGGACTCCAACCACGAGCGAACCCCGTCCCCGACGAATCGAAACGAGCCCATGTGCGATACATCAAACAAGCCTGCACCCGACCGAGTCGCCAGATGCTCTTCCTTGATGTTGGAATACCAAATCGGAAGCTCAAATCCATGGAAGTCAACCATGTTGGCGTTGAGCGCGAGGTGTTCATGGTACAGCGCCGTACGAACCGGTGGGTGGTCGCCCATGGAGGTTGGCTGTGCGACCCGCCACATAAACATCGGCAACGGGGACCTCACGCGGCTGGAAGCCCTCGAAGAATTTCTTGACCGTGATGAACGACACGGTCCAGAAAGCGGTCCAGGGTATCTCGGTCGAGGTTTTGGTTTGCGACGATCATTCGCAGAACAACATCGTCTCCGATGTTTGAGCGACTGACCATGAACGAACCCTCCTGAATCAGTCGATTCCGTATCTCGGTGTTGAGCGTGTTCAGGTTGACCTCGTCGTCCGATACCGTGTATCGGAAACATACGTTGGTCCACATGCGACTGGACATCATCTCGAGGGAAGGGTGCGCCTCGATGTTCCGCTGAAGATGGTCAGCGTCGGCCATGCGCTCGTCCACCATGCGAGCCCACCCCGCATCGCCTCGCGCTCGCCAGTCAATCCAGAGTTTCAGAGCGTCGTTCCTGCGAGCGCACTGCAGCGAATAGCGGCCGAGGTCGTCCAGTTCTGCGTCGGCATGGAACAGATAATGCGCCACGTTCGTGTGGTCGCAAAGCCGGCGAAGAACATCCGGTTCCTTCACCAGAAACGCACTGCATATCAGGGGCACGCCCATCATTTTGTGTGCGTCCCAGCAAACGCTGTCGGCTTTCTCAACACCGTCCATCAGTCGACGGTGCTCGTTTGAGAACAAGCAGGTGCCACCCCAAGCGGCGTCAACATGGAGCCACAGACCTTCCCGATGGGCGATGTCGGCCAGCGCGTCGATGTCGTCGTATGCACCGCGAACGGTTGTTGCTGCGGTGGCGACAATGCACAGCGGCCTCATGCCCTCTTTTCGCGCCAGTGCAATCTCTTCTTCAAGACGGTCTGGACGCATGCAGCCGTGTACATCGCACTGGACCTTAACGATGTTTTGGTGGCCAATGCCGATGACGTTGGCGGCCATCAGCACCGAATAATGGGCCTCTGCGGACACGAAGATTACGGTTGAGCGGCCGTCAAAACCACGTTTGGTTGAACCCGATATCAGTCGTTCTCGTGCGCACAGCATGCCGAGCATGTTCCCGTTGGAACCTCCGGTGGTAAAGGTCCCAAAACCATCGGGGAAACCGACCATTTCACACATGCGCTTGACGAGTGTTTGTTCGATGACCGTCGCGATGGGCGAGAGTTCGTAGGTGTACATCGAGTTGTTCGCCATTGAGGCAACAATCTCTCCGGCCAGAGCCGGCAGCGTGAGACCCCCCCAAAGCGGATTCATGAACTCGGGGCGATGCGTTTTGACGCTGTTGGCGATGAAGACGTCGAGATCGTCCAACACCGCTTGCAGGCCGTGACCCTCCAGCGGGAGGTGCAAGTCGAGGGTGCTTCTCATGCTAGAGGCGCTCAAGGCGGGGTTGATCCGCCCCGTCCCGTCCTTNGCGGTGAGATAGTTCACCAGTCGAATCGCAACTTCGTCGATGAATGCTGCGGTTTCCATGCCTATCGTTTCACCTTGCCCGCGCCCCGCTTATGAGCATGTGTATCGGAGGAGTTGATGGCAGGTTCATTCATCGAGGCCCACAAGGTGACCTTCTGTAGCGGTTGTTTGTCATGGAAACCGTTGCTCATTCATATTGCATTTTTTCAAACACCCATGCATAAAAGGGATACATCGGGCCGGTTTTCAATGAAATAATGGCCATCGTGCGCATTGAAACCGGTTGCAATCCGATGGATTTGACCGTCAACATGGATGAGAAATCAAGACCAGATCTTGACGCAGTTGGAGCGGGTAAATCGATGCAAAACCGACGGAAGAGGAAAAGTTGTCCATTCATCGTGCATACTGATTGAACAACTTTGAATAGAATGGGATGCAGCGCAGACCATGCTCGGACACATCGGCGGCAAGTGGCTTGATCGATTGCTGCAACAACTCGCCAAAGAACTCAGAGCAAACGGATGGACGCAGATGCAAATCGCCAAGGCAACGGGCTCGACCCAAAGCACGGTGTCTCGACAGATCGGCAAACCCGTAACATCCCTTGGCGCCTCTGCGGACGAAACAACGGTTGACGGCTGGGCCAAGGAACTCGCAAACTCCCTCGCACAGTACGGGCCCGACGCCAACGTCGTTCGCCAGCGTTTGGTGTTTGAACTGCAATTTGCCGGTGGTCAAGCCCTCCGCTACGACAAAACCCTCACGGGGATGGACCTTGACGCCGACCAGACCTCCAAGGCACTCATTCGCCGGCTTGAATGGGCGACTGGACGGTTGGACCTTCGCCGACTCAAAACCTACATGCCCGCCGTTGGAATGAACATCGCCGCCTGTTTGAACGACGCAGCATCGATTGACGATGTTGCAGCCTACCCCGGCAGAATGACGGTGGTTGACGACGTGCTCAGGCGCCATGAAACCCCTGAATTTGGAGCCTCCAGCCACCTTGCGAGCATGCTGCTTCAGGCCAAAGAGGTGGACGGGGAAAAGGTCGCCATCCTCAACATTCGACCCCCAACGCTCGACGGCATGGTCGACCAGGGCGACATCAATTACATCTCGGACGAGCTTGATTACAAGCTCGGTTACGCCAAAAAAGGCGTGCTCCAAGGCCACACAGGACGGCTTGACATCGTTTTGGACGAAGGCGCATTCGGCTGGGAGCCCGCCCTCTACATTCTCGGCCCCAATCCAATGGATCTGGTCGACCGAGCCCACGCAATCATCGACGCGATGAACACGGAGTGATACCATGAAAAAAATTCTATTTGTTTTGAGCCTGCTTTTGACCGCACCCCTTGCCGGATGCCTTGACTCGTCAGACGACAGGCCGGTCGTCCGGGTGTTGACGTACGACATCACCGCCTTCTCGGAGGAAATGTTTTCCACCTTTACCAACGAAACCGGCTACGAGATTGAGTTGATCTTGGCCGACGACGCAGGAGGGATTCTTCAACGACTTCTCCAAACCCAGGACGCACCTCAGTTTGACCTCGCCATCGGCCTGGACAACACCTACCTGCAGACGGCACTGGATGCCGACCTGTTCGTGGAGCACGATGCGAACGTTTCGGGGATCTCGAGCGCAGCACTTGAGCCGTACAACGGACCGTTTGCAGTTCCGTTCGACCGAGGTGACGTGTGCCTGAACTACGACGAAACCCGCGTCGACGGCGAGAACCTCACCGCCCCCACCAGTCTATGGAACCTTACCGAGCCGGCGTGGGAGGGACTCGTTGCCTACCCGTCCCCGCTCACGTCCTCTCCAGGGAGAGCGTTCATGACGGCCACCGTCGATTACTTCGAAAACGACGAGGACAACGCAACCGATGCGTTCGACTGGTGGAAAGCCGTCGCTGAGAACGGTGCAATCTTCACCTCAGGGTGGACCGAGGCGTACGAGATTCACTACAGCGGCGGGTACGGTTCATATTACGACGGGCACATCGGCGACGCAGCCATGACCGTCTCTTACTGTCACTCGCCAGGCGTCGAAGCCTTCTTTGGAGAAAACTACACCATCTCCACGTCGTTGACGCTGCCTCGCTCATCGTTTCACCAGGTTGAGTACGCTGCCGTGGTCAACGGTGCAAGCGAAGTGGACGGTGCCAACGCATTCCTGAGTTATTTGCTGTCGGAGGACGTCAACAGAAACATGCCGGAAAACAATTTCATGCAGTCGGTTCTCGTTGACGCAACCTGGCCCGAAACCGACGGCTATGCTTACCACACCGATGAACCGGAGTTGAACGCTGAAATCACCACCCAGCGAATCGGCCAAGACATGGACGGTTGGCTCAGCGCCTGGCAAGAAGCCACGCAGTGAGGCGAATCACCAATGCATCGGGGCTTGAGCGATCTTCGCTCGGGTTTGCACCCGGTCCAGTGGGCCTTGGTGGCCGGCGTGATTGCGCTGGGCGTTTTACCCTTGATTCTGGCAGTTCTCCGTTTACAAACGGTGACCGGTACCACCATCGGAGAAGCATTTCAACTGTTCAGCAGCCAGAGCAGAGCGCCGGAAGCGTTGCGGTTTTCTCTGCTTGAAGCCGCTGCGTCAACCCTGCTCACGTTGGCCGTGGGGTTGCCGATAGCATGGGCGTTGGGCCGATACCGCTGGAAACGAATTCGTTTGCAACGGACACTGCTCTACCTCCCGTTCGTAACGCCACCCATTGTAGCGGCCGTCGGTTTTCTTGCGATGTTCTCAGAGGGCGGATGGGTCCACTCCATCGGTCTCCATTTTCGGAGCGAAACCAACAACCTGTCAAACCCCGGAACGTGGTTCACCGAAGGACTCCACCTCGGCCAATTTTCAGCGCTCATCGTTGCGCATGCATGGTTCAACATCTCGCTGATGATTCGATTCGTCGAGCCGGTGGTTGCACAACTCGACCCAAAATGGGACGAGCAGTTGCGACTGTTGCCGAGCGGGCAAACCGTCCTCGGTCGGCTGCGCACGCTCTGGGCTCCGATGCTCGGGCCTGCGATTGCCGTCGCTGCCACCTACACTTTCTTTTTCTCGTTCACATCCTTCGCACTCGTTCGATGGCTCACGCCCGGTCGCCACACCCTTGAATCCCTCCTCGCCGACCTCGGGGGCTCAGCTGGCATTGAAGGGTACCGGACGGACACGAGCCTGGCCGTGTTGTCGATCGCAGGGGTTCAGATGGCCCTCATGCTGTTGATGCTTTGGAGTGCCGGACGGTTCGAACGGAGTCACAGTCATGTCCTGTCCCTCAACGACGAATCCAGCAACCGAGCGCAGCGCGGAACACCACCGCTTGGATGGGTGTTGACCGTCGGCACCGTGCTCGTGCTGAGCATGACACCGTACGTCTCGGTGATCGTTGCTTCCTTCCGAATGCGAGGTCAAGCGGGTGAAGGGTTCACGTGGACGCTGGCGGGTTGGCGGCGCGCCCTTGCGGGCGACAGTTCGACAACCTCCCTCATGGAAGCTGTTGTCAACTCCCTCACGTACGCAGGGATCACCGTGCTGGTCGCCTTGCCCCTCGGGTACGGCGTGGCCTCGGCCCTCACGACGCTGAGGAAGCGAGGGTACAGGAAAACCGCCGGCGTGCTCGATTCTCTGTGCATGATTCCGCTCTCCGTCTCCGCCGTGGTCGTGGGCCTTGGAATCGTGGTAGGTGTGTTGAGATGGTACCCCGATCTCTTCAGGTTTCCTTACCTTCCTGCACTGCCCCACATCATGCTCGTTCTCCCGTTCGTCATCCGGCTGCTCGTGCCGGCCATGGAACGCATCAACGAACTGTACGCCCAACAGGCGAATCTGCTCCAAATGTCATCGGTTCAACGTTGGTGGCACAGCCGAGGCGCATTTCTCATGCCCACCATGACGATGGCGGCTTCCCTCTGTCTGGCGTTCTCATTGGGCGAATTCGGAGCGAGTTTTCTCGTCGTGAGGGTTGGCTCGTGGGACACGTTGTCGGTCATGGTTGACACCGTGGCCGGTCGGCCCAAGTTTGACCCTGCGGTCATACCAACGGCGATGGCGTTGGCTTCCATGCTCATGCTGCTCACCTTCATCATTTTAGGACTCAACGAACGGTTGCGTACACGAGGAGGCACCGACGATGTTTGAACTCAAGGGAGGATCAAAGCGTTATGGCGCCGTTGACCTCTTTCACGGACTCGATTTTGCCGTACAAAAAGGTGAGATCGTTTCGATTCTCGGACCGAGCGGATGCGGGAAGACGACCTTGCTCAGAACCATGTGCGGTTTGGAATCGCTCGATCAGGGCACCCGTCTTCTCAACGGTGCATCGCTCGTGAACGGTGAGCTTCACCCCGGCATCACCATGCTGTTTCAGCAACCGGTGCTCTACCCTCACCTCTCCGTGGCCCAAAACATCGGTTTGGGTGCGCCGAAAGGTACGAAAAAACCTCAACGACAGTCACTTGCCACCGACGTCCTCGAAACCCTTGGCATGCCGGGCTTTGAAAAAAGACGCATTGCCCAACTTTCCGGGGGTGAGGCACAACGCGTCGCCTTCGGACGGGCCCTTCTTCAGCGACCGGAACTCATTCTTCTCGACGAGCCGTTTGCTTCCGTCGACGTCAAGCGTCGTCTGGGATTGGCCGAGATGACCCGGGACCACCTGAAACATCGAGACATTGCGGCTCTTCACGTCACCCACGACATCGAGGAGGCCAGGGTCCTCTCCGACCGCATGGTTCATTGGAGCGACCTCGTGACCGAATCTGCAGAGGACGAAGGCGATGGCGGAAAACGACTGGCCCGTGATTGACCGATGGTGGCCGCAACGAGCGGAATGGTCTCGTCTCAAGTACAGCGGTTTCCTTTTGTCGTTGTTTTTGGTTTTGGGCGCCTTGCCGTACGGCCTCATCAATCGATTCTCAGCGTGGAGAGGGACGAGCACGTTTGAAGTCGAACTGCCCATCGACTGGGACTTGCCCTTCGTTCCGTGGATGGTCATCCCGTACTATTCGTTCTACCTGTACTTCCCTTGGGCCGCTTGGATGGGGTCATCGGACCGCCACCGGCAGAACGGGCTTGTGTTCCATCAGCGGCTCATCGCTTCGGCATGGGTGGCGTTCATCATCTTCCTGCTCTTCCCGGTTGAGATTGAACTGCGCTCGCAGGCCTACGGCGCTGAGGGACTCTTCGGGCTGATGATGAGTGCGCTGCACGAGGCCGATGCCCCGTACAATGCATGGCCCTCCATTCACGTCTTGTTGAGCATCCTCGTGGTGTTTTTTGTCCGATTCGTGGAGGTCGAAAACGGAACGTGGACGGCCCCAAAGGCGGTGGTCATCTGGGTGTCCTGCGCTCTGTTGGTGGCCTCAACGGCGCTCATTAAACAGCACTACGTGTTCGATGGCATCTCAGGCATTGCCCTCGCCTTTGGACTGTGGTACGGCTGGATACGGCCTGCCCTCAACTGAAGAAGGCACTCACGGCCTCTGCGTTGGTCAGGTAAATGGTGAGGCCCACACCGGCCATGATCATCATCCACGACCCAATCATCTTGATGTGACCGGTCGCCCGACGCAGGAAATTGATCATCACCTGACGGCCCATGCCAACGAGCATCGTGACGGCGATCATCAACACGAGCAACCCAACCATGAGGCCGGCGATACCAAACCCGATGGCGGTCGTGCCGAGGGTGCTGAGGAAGATGACGAAGGGCAGAACGGCTGCTGCCGTGCAGTCAATGGAAGCGGCGGCGTAACCGATGCCGTAGAGGTACATGTTGCGGCGGGGCGTGAAGGTCTCGTCGGATTCGGTCGTGCTGTATTTGTCCACCAGGTTTTGCACGAAACCCATCACGTGTGAAGTGATGCCCAACAGCATCATGGATCCCAAAACGATCAGCAGCAACGCAATGAAGATAGCGATGTAGTGGATGATGCCCGATTTGGCAAACGCTTCGCCCATAGCCAGCGCAACGACGCCGATGATGCCGAAGAACGTCCACATGCCAAGACCTGAAAGCACGCCAATGTTGAACGAACTGGGCATGCCGGTCTTGAGTTTCCCCTGTTCGATGAGCTCGTCCTCTCGCGCCCCGAGCGACAAGTAGTAGGAAATGAAGCCGGGAAGCACCGGGAAGGCGCACGGTGAGAAGTACACCAGAATGGAAAGCACGAGGCCGAGAACGAACACCGCCGTGAAGGATGTTTCGGGCTCCTCCCATCCAATGCGGGAATCAAACGTCGCTGAGACGTCTTGAGTCAACGCCGTTTCCATGATGCCGTCGAATTCCGCCCAACCGTCAACGGGGGTGCCGGTCGCCTGTTGGGCGATGATGTAACCCTCTTCGTCGAGGATCAGTACGACCGGAATCTGGCCGGTGCCGCCCGTGGTGAACAGGCGGACGGGGTCGGTGGTTGATCCGTCTTCGAACACGGCTGCTTCGGTTGAACCGAAGCCCGTGGGGTAGAGCGGCACGGTGTATTCTCCGCCGCTTCCGTTGAGGTAGTCAATGGATTCGCTGTACCATGCACCGTAGGCGAAGATTTTCAACGACTTCCCTGAGGCTTCAGCGGTGGCGTGCCACTCGTCCATTTCCTGTTCGAGATGCTCCTGAACGAGATGACAGTTGCTGCAGTCTCTGGCCATGAGATCGAGCACGATGACGCTGCCGCGATGGTCGTTCAAATGGAACCAGCCGGTCTCGTTGACCAAGTCGGCTTCAACTCCGGTACGGTTCAAGGATTCGAACACCAGATTGGGGACGGGTGCGGGCTCAGCGTCGGACTGGAACAGTTCGTCCATGCTGTCGAACATCGACAGGGCAGCGAAGGAAATCGCACCGAACATCACAACGGCGATGACGAACGCCTGCCATGTGCTCTTTTCCTTGAACACACCCCAATCGGCTTGGTCCAAGAGGCCCATGCGGTGGACTGTGCGCGGGTTGTTGAAGAAGGTAGCCCAGCGAAGCATTGGTGGGCTCGGCTTGACTCAATCGGTGCGTTGGTGGGCTCGGCCGGAATTGAAGCGGTGTCAATCAGGCCTAGAATGGAAACAAGATGACATGGACATACGGCCTCACAGTAAGGATCTAACTTTAGTGAAAACTAAGGTCCTATACCCACGCAGGTTCGGCCGGTATCTCCTCCACACCGTTCGCCGGTCATGAGACCCCACATCCAGAAGGAAAACATCAGGAGCAACACGATGTAAAACAGCCATCTACGCCAATCAATTCCAACTCGAACCGGCGTACCTTCTGAATCAAATCCGAAACCCAAGTTACACCTGCTGCATGTATAGCGGTGATCCAGATGCTTGACCAGCGTGGTTTTTTCGCACCATGGGCAACGCACCAGCGTATGCTTCTTGTGATTGTTCTCGCCCCGCTCAAGTTGATCCANGAGGCCCATGAGAAAAAAGAATCACTGATTGCAAAAAAAATATGCCCCTGCGGAAGATTAGCCCGCCCTGTTTGAATAGGTTGATGCGGTGGTGGGCTCGGCCGGAATTGAACCGGCGATCTTCGCCATGTGAAGGCGACGTCATAACCCCTAGACCACGAGCCCCTAGGTAATTCGCCGACCCACCTCGCAGGTATAAGCCATGCCGTGGTCAACGGTGGTCGTTCAGATGCACGACGCCGACCTCGAGCCGTTCGTGGGTCGGGTGAACCTCCACCAGCATCACCGGCACCTCGAGCAGTTCAGCCAGGTCCTCGGCCAGCGACAAGGGGAGTTCGATGCGCTGGTGAACGGCATCGTACCGCATCCACCCTTCGGCCATGCCAAGCTCGGTTCGCAATTCGTTCATGTCGTCCTGTGCGTCTTGAAGCGATGCAGGGATGGCGCCGAACAACACCGTGTCGTCGTCGCTGAGCACCTCGTAGGGTCGCAGCGTCGCTTGACCTCGGCGCTTGAAACGGTTGCGAAGTTGCCCTGCGTCCTTGAACGTGGCCGTGCAGAATTTGAGGTGATAGGGCTTGTCTGCAGCGGCTTCTTTGAGGCGCAGCGCCAGTTCTGCCGAGCCTTCAGCCGCCGCCGTGATGCCTCCGCTCAGGTTGAAACCCCGGACGTCCATGTTCTCCTGATTGCCCACGGTGATTTCGAGTTCGTTGAGGTTGAGGAACGACACGGGCACGGTGGCCAAATCGTCGAGCAGGGCAAACAGTTGCGCCTCCTTATCGGGCTCACAGGGGAGTTCCACGCCCACCGTGATGCCGTGATGGGCGCAGGCCTCCATCGTGGCCCGATACTTGGTTGTCGTACCGTCGAGCAAATGGAAGCGAAGTTCATCCAAACCGGCGCTTGCAAAATCAGCGGCCCGAACAGGGTCGAAGGGAATGGAGGTGTAGACGTGGACGTGATGCGAGGCGCCGAAGGCGGACTTGAGTTGACGGACCGCTTCGAGTGTTTTCTCAAGGTCCAGCATTGGGTCGCCGCCGGTGATGCCGGTTCCCGTGGCGTTCATCGCACGGCCCTCTTCGATGACCTCCTCCCACGACGTGCAACGACGTTCGTTGGCAAACATGTCGGGCGTCTCGCGTCGGTTCTCCGAAAGCGGACAGTAATCGCAGCCCCAGTGGCACTTCCCGGTCACAAACAACACGAGTTTGCTGCCCTGTTGGCATTGAACGCACCCTTCAGCCTCACCCTCCTCGGCTGGCAGGACTTCGGTTGCCATCGGTAGACTTCTCATCAGGCATCACCTCGAGAAGCTGCGGCTTCCCTCAACAACCATCGGTGAAATTGCCGGTCCAAGGTGAGTTCGGGGTGGAAGGTCACTCCGAGCTTCTTTCCGTCAAGAACGCCCACAACCTCGTCGCCGAGTCGGGCAACGGTCATGCAGTTGACGGTGGACGGGTCAAATCGAGGCGCTCGGATGAACACGCCCGGGAACCCTTCGTTCAACGCCGTTGCGGCTTGCGAAGCCACCTCAAGCGGCTGGTGAGAAAAGCGGTCGCGCGGTGCGGGTTCGGTCGGCTCGAACGATCCGTCCGGTGCGTCGAGTTCAACGCTCACCACGGCTTCAAACGATTCCCGCTGACGCCCCCATGCGTTTCGGGCGATTCCCGCATCGATGTAAGGCGAACGCCCACCGTCGGGCGAGGCGAGAAGGATGGCCCCTGCACAGGTCCCGAGCACGGGACGCTGNGGGTGGTTGTCCATCCAATCGAACAGGGCGCTGAGCAACGATTCGTACCGACTTGCGATGCGCATGGTGGTGGATTCCCCACCCGGCAGCACCAACGCATCGAGGGTCTCGTCCACGTGGCTGGCCCGGCGGCATTCCACGACATCCACCTCCATGCCCAATTCCTTGGCGGCACCTCGAAGCGCTTCGGCGTGCTCGTGGCGGGCTCCTTGGAGCATGGCCAGACCCACACGCAGCATGGCCCCCGGTCCATGCGCTTCCCTATCAGTCCAACGCCTTGAGGCACGAACAACGGTGGGCTTTCAAGCATGCACTTCAAAGACCGCCGAGGCGTCCGGTGACCATGCCTCACGACGGTGATTGCTTCCTGGTCCCCGGACCGGTTCGCATGAGCGACGGATGCCTGCAAGCGATGGCGACACCCGTCATCACCGCGCGCGGAGCGGAGTTCAGAGAGGTGATGGCAAAACTGAATTCTGGGCTTCGCTATGCGTTCGACCTGTCCCCTTCGCCTTCGGAGATGAAATCCCAGTCGTGGACCGGTGAGGACGGGTACAAAGTGGTGGTTGTTTCGGGCAGCGGTACAGCGGCAATGGAGATGGTCATCGCCAACCGATTCCGAAGCAACGATCTCGTGTTGGTTCCAACCAACGGTAAGTTCGGAGAACGTGTGGCTGATATTTGCCGTCAGTTCTGCAACGTGAAACAAATCAAGTACGACTGGGGTCGTTCGTTCGACCTTTACGAACTGGAGCAGCAACTCGAGCGGGGATGCTACGAAGCGTTGCTCATCTGCCACAACGAGACCAGCAGCGGCATCACCCAAGACGCTGAAGCCATCGCAGAGATGTGCACCCGCCACAACGTCTCGTTCATCCTCGACGGGATCACGTCGGTGGGCGGCATGGCGGTTCATCCTGAAAAGTGGAACGCTGAGGCCGTGGTCATGGGCGCGCAAAAATGCACGGCGGGACCGTCGGGCATCGCAGCCATCGCCCTCAACGAACACTGCGTCGAACGCATCAAGGCCATCCACCAACAGGGGGACGCAAACCCCAGGTACTACCTGGACATGATTTCTGCACTGAAGAAAGGCGACGACGACCAAACACCATGGACACCCGCCATCAACCTCGCCATGGGTTGGGGTGTCGCACTGGAGGAGCTCAAGGAGGAGACCAATCAGGTGCGTTGGGACCGTTGCGAACGGATGGCAAAAGGCGTTCGAGCCTTGTTCAACGACCTTGGATTCGCTTTGCTTGCCGACAGCGGCCAACAAAGCACAACGGTGACGGCCGTTTTGTATCCCGATGGCATCGACGACACCTGGCGGTCAGCGCTCAAAGAAAACTACCAAACGCAGGTCATCGGGGCCCAAGACCACCTCAAGGGCAAAATGTTTCGCGTCGGTTCCATGGGCATCACGCCCGTGGACGAGATGGTCGAAGGGTGCAAGCGCATGATCGCCTGTTTCCGTGATTTCGGACTCGACCTCAAGGACGTGGACGTCGAATCGTACTTCAGGTGAGTCAACCCATGAAACGCTGCGTGGTCCTCGGTCGCTTCCAACCGTTCCACCTCGGCCATGCCGGCCTGGTCCAAGCAGCGGCCGAGCATGCAGGTGGCGGAGAGGTTGTGGTGGCCGTTGGCTCGGCTCAAGCCGGCTGGGAAGCCAACAACCCGTGGACAGCCGAGGAACGAGGAGCCATGATTGAAGCGTGGGCCGAAAGCGCAAACCTTTCGGTTTCCGTGGTGCACATTGAGGACATCAACGACCCGCCCCGTTGGGTGGAACACGCTACCAAGGTCCACGGAACCGGCACGCTGGTGACCTCCGACGAGCCCACCGGGAACCTCTATGCTCAAGCGGGGTGGGACGTGCACGAAGTCGAGTTAAGCCAACGTACGACGCTGGAGGGTTGGCGCGTCCGTNAAACGATTCGAATGCTCTCAACGGTCATGGACGATGAGGCCACTCGAGAGGTGCTCAGCGCCAGCGTGCCTGCGGCCGTGATTGAATGGCTGATTGAGAACGACGCCGTGTTCCGATGCTCGACCTTTGAAACCGGCGTTCACGCCGGATGATCACTCCGATGCAACCACAACTCGGGCAACAACAACGACCTTTGACTTGTACGTGTANCCCTGTTCGAGCACGTCCACAACCGTGCCCGAGGGGTGTTTTTCGCTGGCAGGAATGGTCGCAATGGCCTCCATTTTTGAAGGGTCAAACGGTTCGCCTTTGGCTTCAACGGTGGCAACGCCGTCGGCTTGGAGTTCATGCCACATTTTGTTTCGCAACAAGCGGAGGCCTTGGGCGACGGCGGACTGGTCGTCGTCGTCAATGCCGGTCATGGCACGGTCCACATCGCCCAGAATGGTCAGCATTCTGCGGGCCATGCCCATGCCACCGTACTGAATGGCTTCCGCCTTCTCGGCCATCAGCCGTTTTCGCACGTTCTGTATCTCAGCCTCCTTGTAGGCGATTTCTTTCTCTGCGAATTCTGCGCGTTCCAGGGCCACTTCAAGCGGGTCTCGCTCCTCCTCGGGCTCCTCGGGAACGGTTTCATCGGAAGGTTGGTCTTCCGTCTGCTCGGCCGCAGCGACCTCTTCGACGGGCGATTCTTCAACCGGCTCCTCGGGATGCGATTCATCCGACATTGATTTCCCGGCGGACAAGGTGGATTTTGAACCCCTCGCTCACAGCGTCTGGAGAACGGCGGTTAGGTTCCAGTCGCCATGACCCCATTTTGCGGCATCGAGGTGTTCACGACCGACAATGAGCACCAAATCCTCCTCGTTGACCGCACGGTTGGCGACGTGGATCAGCGACTTGGCCGCCCGGGTGTGGGCCTCAAAGGTGGGCACGATTTTGGGGTCGAGCGCTTCGTCAAGCGTTTCTCCGAGGGCCTTTCGGCGGTCCATCCAATCCAGAACGACCCGTTCGGCAAATTCGTCCCCCGACAGCCCGTGAAGCCGTTCCAATGCGGCCGTCCAGCGTTCCTCGGTGTAGAGGTCATGAATGTCTTCAGCCCGTTCACCGGTGGCGATTTCAAGGTAGAGGAACGCCCGGCCTTCCCACACTTCCCACTGACCCGGACTGGCCCATTTCATGAGCTCGAGCAGGCCCTCGGCGCCGCTGTCCATGCCAGCAAACAGATGACGACAGGATGCGTCGCCGTCCACGGATTGCTCGTCCATCCAATCCAACAGGTCGGCCTCAGCGTCGATGGCAAACGAGGTGGTCAACACCTTGTCCTGAGCGGGGCGGTGGTTTCGAAGTGAAGCCTGTTCCATGCCGGCCTTTAGGTCCCGCCAGGGCAAATCAAGAAGGTGATTCAGGGTCGGTTTGTGGACCAGGAGGCCAATCATGTCCAAGCCCATGCCGGTCCCAGCGGCCCACCCTGTTTGAGGGCATCGCCTTGCACCGCAAACAACTTCAGAGGTCTGTGAGATGCGTAAGAGCCTTCAAGAACAGCCGACCAAGCCCCGATACGGGAGGGTTCGACGTGGCGACGATCAAAGAGCAAATCGAAATGATTCGCGCCGAGATCGACAAGACCCAGAAAAACAAAGCCACCAACGCCCACATAGGGAAGTTGAAGGCAAAAATCGCCCAGCTCAAGCTCAAGGAAGAGAAGGCGGCGGCCCACTCAAAAGCCAGCGGCGGAGGCAAAGGGTTCGAGGTCCGAAAGTCCGGCGACGCCACCGTTGCACTGGTCGGGTTTCCGTCCGTTGGTAAATCCACCCTCATTTCCAAGGTAACCGACGCACACTCCGAAACCGGTGGCTACGCGTTCACCACCCTGACCTGCATTCCCGGCGTGATGGAGCATCGCGGTGCGAAAATCCAGATTCTCGACCTGCCCGGTCTCATCAAAGGGGCCGCCGAAGGCAAAGGCCGAGGCCGTGAAATCCTCAACGTGATTCGAAGCGCTGACATGGTCCTGTACATCGTTGACCCGTTCCAAGACGGGCACTTCAACGTCCTTCACCGGGAGCTCCACAACGCCGGCTTGCGCCTCAACGAAGTCAAGCCGCCCGTGTTCATCAAGCGAACCGACCGCGGCGGCATTGAGGTTCGAAGCACGGTTGAACAAACCCACCTGACCGAAGAAGAAATGGCCGACATCATCCGGTCCTTCGGCTACACCTCGGCGCTTGTGACGCTTCGAGAGAACTCCACCGCCGAGCAAATCGTGGACGCCCTGGCCGGCAACCGGGTGTACGAAAAAGCGGTCATCGCCATCAACAAAATCGACATTGCCACCGAACACGACATCGAGCGCGCCCGCTCCGCACTTCCCCAAGAATGGCCCATCATGAACATCTCCGCATTCAAGGACATTGGACTGGACGAGCTCAAGGATTTCATCTACGACAACCTCGGGTTCATGCGAGTGTTCCTCAAACCGCAAGGTCAGGAAGCCGACATGGAGGAGCCGCTCATCGTCAAGGACGACTCAACGGTGGAGAACATCTGCGTGAAGCTCCACCGTGATTTCGTGAGGAAGTTCCGCTTTGCCCGAATCCGTGGCCCCAGTGCCAAGTTCGACGACCAGCGCGTGGGGCTTGACCACCAGCTCAAGGACGGCGACGTGCTCACCATCGTTGTCAAGCGATGAATGCGGCTCAACGATCTGAAACGGTGGTCGACGAACGGGCGCCGGCCTCAAGCAGCAGCACCGAGGAGACGGTCGGTCTCCTCAGGGTCAATGAACAAGGTCGCGAGGACCACGAACGTCTCCAGAACGGCAGCGATGTAGAAGATGGTCTGGTAGTTGTAGCGTTCTGCGAAAATCGGGGCCAGCTGGTAGCCGATGATGGCGGAGAGGTTCATCATCGCCATGTAGCCCGTGAACTGGGTGCCTCCAACCTCCGCCCAGGTGACCCGCATCATCAGCGAATAGGCGCAGATGGAGACGATGGCCCAAAGGAAGGTGTGGACGGTCCACACGAGCATCATGAACCACCCCTCGCTCCAAAGGTGATCAAACGAGCCCCAGACCATGGTGGTCAAGGAAGCGCTGAGCGCCGCATACATGAGCATGGATTTCCCGCCGAATCGGCGACCGAGTTCACCACCCGCCATGGCACCGAGCATGGTGATGACGAGGATGATGCCACCCTTGGTGGCGTTGAATTCCTCTTGGCTCCAACCCAACTCCTGAAGGAAAAGCAACGGCAGAATGGGCACCAGAATGAAGGCAAGGGAAATCACGAGGCTGACCGCAATTCCGAGTTGTGCTGAGCGGACCGAAAAGGCCGTCATGATGTTGCTCAGGATGACGGCAAAGTCCCGCACCTTCTCGGGTTCCTCTTCGGCCGTTACATCGGACCAGGGCGTGGCCGTGCCACTCGACTCAACGTCGTCCCATGGGAACCGCTTCTCGCCGGGGCGCTCACGCATGAACAGGGGCACCATCATGATGAGAACGAGGATGGGAATCTGAATCAGGAAGGCGCCGCGAATGCCCACGGTGCCGATGATGGTCCCGAGGCCGGCTCCACCGATGACGCCACCCAGCGATTTGGCCGTGAACATGTAACTGTTGACCCGCTCAAATTCGTGAGACTGGAGCACGTCAACGGCCAAGGCGTCGGTCGATACATCCTGCAGCGCCGTGAACACGTTGTAGAAGAAGAACAGCAGGCCCAGCAGGGGGATGTTTTCGACCAAGTTGGGCACCATGAGCATGGTGATGAGCAGCGTAATCATGCCGGTCTGGGCGATGAGGATCCACGGTCGTCGGCGTCCCAGTTCTGGAACCTGGAAGAAATCGATGATGGGGCCCCATAGGAACTTGAACGACCACGGTAGGGTGCCGAGCGTGAGCAAGAACGCAAGGTCACCAGCGTCAGCACCCTCTGCGGCCAGGAAGGTCACCATCGTCACGGTGATGAAACCCCACGGCACACCTTGGGCTACGTAGAGCGCTGAAAGCGTGATGACGCGAGCGCGATAACTGTCCACCAGCGTCTCACCGTCTGAAGTGGATTCGCCCTCGACAACCTCCGTGTCTGGCTCACTGAAGGTGAGGTCGAGTTGGAAACGCTCTCGATGATTGACGGAGACGAACGCAATCACGCCCACCACTGGGAACACCCAGGCCGCAAACAGGAACAGGGGTAAGGAGCCGTCTCCAACGGTAAGGGACGACGTTTCGTCGCCGTTCTCATTGAGCACGGTAAAGTCCAACACGAGGAGGCTCACGGCGGTGGCGACTTCTTCCCCGTCGTCGTTGTTTGAGCACAGTGCACCGTTGAACGCCTCGGCGTTCACGGTGACGCTCAGGTTGTAGGTGCCGAGTGCCGCCTCGCCAAAGGCGAGTTGGGATTCAATCTCGCTCTGTGTCAGTCCATCGATCACCCCGGACAGGAGGGAAGCGTTGTGCCACGTGAGGTTCACGTTGTGGGAGCCGGGATTCTCATCCGAGCCGGACAGCGTCCACTCGCCCTTGGTGGAGGAGCCCGTGATGGTGTCGGGTGCGTTGGCCTCACCGCCGGTGCAGACCGGACCGCCCGAGGACTCGTCCTCGCCATAACTCATGGTGAGCACCACGCCAACAACGTTGCCACCGGCTGCCTCAACGGCGTCCGCCACACCGCTGGATTCGACCGTCCAGTCCACCGCCTGGCCGTCCTGATAGTAGGCGGATTTGGTCTCGACTTCGATGGACGTCAGCGTGGATTCGACGGTGTAGGTGCCGGGTGCTTCACCGGAAGTGTCTGAGGAGCCCAAGCAACCCGAAAGAGACGTGAGCACGACCAGCATCAACACGAGGTGGACGGGTCGCATGAGCTGAGGGTTCCCCGGCTTGATTTCAAGATTGTTCAGGCCTGATTGAGCGGTGCCTCTCAATCCCAGATGCCCATGTCCATGCGAGCGTCTTCGCTGGCGTGGATCTTCGGGTCCCATCGAGGGGTCCAAACGAGGTTGATGTGAACGGAATCGAGGCCGTCGGTCTGGAGGGCGGCTCGGTGGGCTGCGGCCATGATTTCAGGGGCAGCGGGACAGCCGGGGGACGTGAGCGTCAAATCCACCTCGGCGTGCAAGCCCCCGTCTTTTTGTTCAAAGCGCACGTCGTAAACCAGTCCGAGTTCGACAATGGAGAGGTCCAATTCCGGGTCTTCGACCTCGTCCAATTTCTCAATCACGGCTTCTTTGGTCGTCATTTGGCTCACTCCACGCTCGTACGAATCTCGTCCATGACCTTGTCGTACATGTTTCGAAAACCGTTGGACCGGCTGGGGGTTAAACTGTTGAGCAAACCCATTTCTTCAGCAAAGTCAACCGGCACCAGAACCGCTTGGGCGGGCGTTAACCCTTCAATGGCGATGCTCAAAACACCCATCAAACCCTGAACCAGTTTGGCGTCGGCTGCACCAACCATGTGGACAAGGCCTTCCTCCAGTCCGATTTTGACGTGGGCTTCGGATTGGCATCCACGAATGCGGGTGTCGTCGGTCCACTGGTCGGCGGGGAGAAGCATCACCTCGTCGGCGAGTTCGAACACCATTTCCAGTCGCTCTCGTTTGTCGGCGACCTCCTGGAACTCTTCGATGAGTTCCTGCAGGGCGGCGGGGTAGAAGGTCATGCGAACTTCTCCACGATTTCTTTGAGTTCACGGACAAGGCCTTCTGCTTCTTCACGCGTGTTGTACACGTAGAACGATGCTCGAACCGTCCCCGAGATGCCCAATCGGGTGAGCAGCGGTTGAGCGCAGTGGTGCCCGGTTCGGACGGCGTAGCCGCGAGCGTCGAGGAGATGAGCCATGTCCTCGCTGTTGATCGTCGGGTGAAGGAAGGACACCACGGCTGCGTCGTCATCGTCGTGCCGACCGTACACGCTCATGCCCATCGCTCGCAGTTCACCCGATACCCAGGAAGCGATCTCGACCAAACGAGCGTGCTCGGCGTCCAGGTCAAAAGAGTCCATCCAGTCGAGCGCAGCTGACCAGCCAATGGCTTCGGCGATGCGTGGTGTACCGGCTTCGAACTTGTGCTCGTTGGTCTGGTAGGTTGAGCCCTCGACGGTTACGGTTTCGATCATGTCGCCCCCGCCCATGAACGGCTGCATTTCCTCGAAGGCATCGGGTTGAACCAGAAGCGCCCCGATGCCGGTTGGACCGCACATTTTGTGGGCGGAGAAGGCCATAAAATCGGCGCCAAACGCCGTGAAGTCCACGGTTGAGTGCGGCACGCCCTGAGCAGCGTCGATGAGGACCTTGGCCCCAGCGGCGTGGGAAGCCGAAATGATGTCCTCAAGCGGATTCCGCACGCCGAGGACGTTGGAGGTGTGGACCACGCACACCAGTTTTGCGCCGTCGAGCGCGTGGGCAAAGGCCTCCATGTCCAGTGTGAAGTGCTGGGTTACCGGGACGTAGCGAAGCTCGATGCCGCGCTCCTCGGCCAGCATCTGCCACGGAACGATGTCGGAATGGTGTTCCATTTCGGTGAGAATGATGGCGTCCCCTTTCTCCAGGTTGGCTCGGCCCCAAGCGTGGGCGACAAGGTTGATCGCTTCGGTGGTGCCGCTGGTGATGATGGCACGAGAGGCGTTGAACCGTTCCTTGAGTTTCATTCTGCACGACTCGTAGCCTTCGGTGGCCTCGCCTGCGAGCGTGTGAACCGCTCTGTGGACGTTGGCGTTTGATTCCGAATAGTAAGCGTTCATGGCGTCGAGCACGACCTGAGGTTTCTGGGTCGTTGCGGCGTTGTCGAGGTAGACCAGCGGGTGGCCGTTCACCTTGCGCTGGAGGATGGGAAATTGTTCACGCAGCGACATGTTCTCACCTCTTCAGTTCGCATTCCAGATGCACGGTCAGGCGGGTTCGCATCTCGTCCACGAGTGCTTGGTTCTTGAGGCTTGAAAACCCGTCTTGCATGAACCCTTCAATGAGGAGCGCAACCGCCGTCTCTTCGTCCAGCCCCCTGCTCATGAGGTAGTGGAGTTGGTCTCGGTCCACCGGCGCGCTGGCGGCACCGTGAGCGGCGGCAACCTCGTCGGCCAGAACCTCGAGTTCGGGGATGGCCTCTGCACGAGCTTTGTCCGACAGCAAGAGATTCTTGAACACCTGACCGGCGTCGCAGTGGTTGGCTCCCTCTGCGATGGTGAGCAGGCCGGTGGCAATGGAGTGCGTTTGGTCGTCGCAGGCTGCGTGAATGCTGAGGGCCGAGTTCGTGTGAGGTAGATCGTGATGCACCTCGATGTGATGGTCGATGTGTCGCTGCCCGGTGCCGTGGACGGAAATCGCCTGAGTCAATTCACCACCGGGGGCTGTAAATCTCGTACGAACATCGCTCTTGCACCGGAATCCACCGATGGAAAGCCCAGCCAGTTCCAACGATGCGTCCCGACCGATGCACCAGTCTTCGCAGTGAAGGAATTTGCCGTTGGGCGATAGTTCGTTCACCAGTCCAAACCCTGATCGGACGTTGGCACCAACCCCGCCGGTGATGTGCAGCCCCGTCCAAGCCGATTCTCCGGAGAGATGGAGCACAACGGTCACGTCGTGATTGAGCGAGAGGTGAAGATGACCGACGGCAACATGACCCGAGGCGATGGCCTGAAGGTGCACAACGTCTGAACTCCCGTTGGTTTCAAACGTCCACGCCGAGCCTCCGAGTTCGCTCAAAAACACTCGGCCGATGTCGTTCGCGTCGATGATGCGTGGGGCACCTTCAACCAAGTCGCCGCCCTCAAGCACCTTGAATTGGACGGCGTTGGCTTCGGGAACCTCATCAACCTTCGAGGGATGAATGCGTGCCCATGGAGTGTATCGCCACAGATGAAGAGCACGGGAGGGAACGGCCATGTCGGCATACTTCATCCGATGGAACCCTCCATTTCCAGCTCGAGCAACTTGTTCAGTTCCACGGCGTATTCCATGGGGAGTTCGCGGGTGAACGGTTCAAAGAAGCCGTTGACGATGAGACCCATGGCTTCCTCTTCGGTGAAACCTCGGCTCATCAGGTAGAACAGCTGGTCGCCTGAGACTTTGGAGACGCTGGCCTCGTGCTCAAGGTCGGCCGTAGGGTTGCCAATTTCCATGGTGGGGTAGGTATCGGAGCGCGAGTTGCTGTCCAGCATGAGTGCGTCGCAGACGATTTTGGAGCGACATCCGTGGGACTTGGGAGTGACCTGGAGCATGCCCCGGTACGAGGAGCGCCCGCCGTTCTTCGAGATGGATTTGGAGAGAATGCTCGAGGTGGTGTTTGGTGCGAGGTGGTGGACCTTCGCACCGGCGTCTTGGTGCTGTCCGGCACCCGCGTAGGCAACCGAGATGACCTCGGCGTGGGCGCCTTCGCCCTTCAGCAACACCGCCGGATACTTCATCGTCAACTTCGAACCGATGTTGCCGTCCACCCATTCCACGGTTGCGTTTTCGTGGGCGACGCCGCGCTTGGTGACGAGGTTGTACACGTTGGCCGACCAGTTTTGGATCGTGGAATAACGGATTTTCGCATCTTTCATTGCGATGAGTTCAACCACGGCGGAGTGCAACGAATCGGTGGAGTAGGTCGGCGCTGTGCAGCCCTCCACGTAGTGAATGCTGCTGCCCTCGTCGGCGATGATCAACGTTCGCTCAAACTGACCCATGTTTTGTGCGTTGATGCGGAAGTAGGCTTGAACCGGCATTTCAACGTGGACGCCTTTGGGCACGTAGATGAACGAACCGCCGGACCAAACCGCTGTGTTGAGGGCGGAGAATTTGTTGTCGCTGTAGGGGATCACGGTGCCAAAGAATTTCTTAACGATGTCCGGGTGTTCCTTCAAGCCGCTGTCCATGTCCAGGAAGAGGACACCCTGAGCTTCCAGGTCCTCACGGATGGAGTGGTAGACGGCCTCGGATTCGTATTGAGCGGTCACGCCGCCCAGCCACTTTTGCTCGGCTTCGGGAATCCCGAGGCGGTCGAAGGTGTTCTTGATGTCGTCAGGGACGTCGTCCCAGTCCTTTTCGGTGGCATCGGACGAGCGGAGGAAGTAGGTCACGTTGTCGAAATCAATGTTGTTGAGTTCACCGCAGTTGCCCCAATCGGGCATGGGTCGTTCCATGAAGTGGTGGTACGCCTTGACTCGGATGTCGGTCATCCACTCCGGCTCGTCTTTGAGCGCCGAAATGTCGCGGACGACTTGTTCGGAAAGACCTTTGTCGAATCGAATCGTCGCGTTTTCTGGGTCGTGGAACCCGAATTTGTAATCGCCAACCGCTTCACGTGCCTCATCGCTCATGGTCAAGCCTCCGTTGCGGCCTCAAGCCATTCATAGCCCTCTTTTTCAAGTTTGAGCGCCAGTTCAGGACCTCCGGATTGTGCGATGATTCCGTCGATCATGACGTGAACGAAGTGCGGTTGGACGTGGTCGAGCAGCCGTTGGTAGTGCGTGATGATGAGACAGCCCGCTTGAGGAGCGACGCTGTTGATGCCTTTGGCAACGATGCGCAGTGCATCGATGTCAAGGCCAGAGTCGGTTTCATCGAGGAGCGCCAGGTTGGGTTTGAGCAGGAGCATCTGCAGGATTTCAAGACGCTTCTTTTCGCCGCCGCTGAAGCCGTCGTTAACGTATCGGGAGAGGACCGTTTTTGGCATCTCCAAAGCGTCCATGGCGGCGTTGAGCTCCTTGCGGAAGGCACGACCTTTCAGGGGTTCTTCGCTCACCGATTGAACCGATTTCTTGAGGAAGGTACCGACTTGAACACCGGGGATCACGGCGGGGTATTGGAAGGAGAGGAACATGCCTGCACGGGCCCGCTCGAAGACGCTCATTTCCTCAATGTTGGTGCCCATGTAGTGGATGGTCCCCTTGGTGATTTCGTAGGCTGGATGGCCCATAACGACGCTGGCGAGCGTGGATTTACCGGCTCCGTTGCGCCCCATGATGACGTGAATTTCGCCTCGGTGGATGGTCAGATTCATCCCGTTGAGAATGGGGGTGTCCTCAACGCTGACGTGAAGGTCCTCAACCCTCAGGATTTCGTCGGCCATGGTCATCCCTGCATTGGCGTCTCATCCCTCCTTTATCAATGGATGTAGTGCCATGCAGCAACGATGCAGAGCGGGGAAAAGCCCTGCCTGAGGTACCGGTGGAGAAGCGAGGATTGAAGTCGGTCATCCCGAGCCGGAGCCATGGACGATGATTTGGTGGCCAAGTACGCCGCCGAGGCAAAGGCTGCGATGGAGGCAGAGGCGGCCCGTCGGGTGTCGGAGGCAACCGACCCCCAAGAGGAGGAGCGATTGCGCAACCTTTCCCTTCACGACGTCATGGAATCCGATCATTTTGTCCCCGCCTTGCTCGCACGACTCGGTGCGGTCCGTGCTGCGCTCGACGGTCATGGAGGCGGAATTGCCGTCACCAGCGCAACGATGGTGGACGGTCGATTGGACCTCGTGCTGGACTTAACCGGGGCGTGCCTTTCATGCGGTGCCGCCCCCGGAACACTTGAAGGGGTCAAAACCGATCTCGAGGGCGACGGTGAAATCGAACGAGTCCGGTTTTCTGCAGCCCTCTTGGACACCTTCGATGACCTCGGCCGTGAGTTCATTCTCGCCCACGGCAAAGTGGAATTCGTTGGCGCTCCAACCGATTCAAGCGAGGCGTAAATCAGCGAGCGTTTCAAAAAAGAAGGTCCGGAGGGCCAAGCATGCCTGCATGGAGCAACGCACGACGGGACGACCCCGCCCCGTGCAGGGACCAAGACGTCGGCCGGTTTGAGGTGACGCAGCGTGACGGCCTCGCCCGCCTGGGTCGGTTGCACACCCGCCACGGTGTGCTGGAAACACCGGCGCTCCTTCCCGTCGTCAACCCGAACATTCGCACNGTGGAGCCACGGACGATGTGGGACAAATACGGGATACAGGCACTCATCACCAACGCCTACATCGTGTGGAAACACGACGATTTGAGGCAGACGGCCCAGGAAAAAGGGGTGCACGAACTGCTCGACTACCCTGGNGTCATCATGACCGATTCCGGCACCTTTCAGTCGTACGTCTACGGTGATGTGGACGTGGGCGTGGATGAAATCGTGGCCTTCCAGCGCTCCATTGGCGTTGACATCGCCACCATGCTGGACGTTTTTTCCAGACCCGACATGAAGCACCGTGAAGTCGAACAAGCGGTGAGGGAAACCGATGCACGCGCCGAGCAGAGTCTGGCGGCAGCGCAGGACACCATGCTCAACGGACCGATTCAGGGTGGAGTGTTTCGTGAGTTGCGGCAGATTTCGGCGCAACTCATGGGGCAACACTCCTTCGCTGTTCATCCCATTGGAGGCATCGTCCCGTTGATGGAACAGCAACGCTACAAGGACTACGCCAAGGTCATGATGGCAACGTTGCCGCTGTTGCCGCCCGACCGTCCCGTTCACATGTTTGGATGCGGTCACCCCATGCTCTTTCCCATGTCCATCGCTTTGGGCGCCGATCTGTTTGATTCGGCAGCCTATGCGTTGTTTGCTCGCGACGGTCGCCTGTTGACGCCGTGGGGGACCGAACGCATCGATGACCTGGTCGACTGGCCCTTGTTGATGCCCTGTGTGGCCGACACCACCCCTGCCGATGTTCGAGCGATGAAACCGATCGATCGTGAGCGCCTGCTCGCCCACTACAACCTTGAAGTGACGCTTGCAGAGTTGGCTCGGTGCAAGCAAGCGGTTCGAGACGGACGCATCTGGCAACTCGCTGAACAACGCAGCCACCAACACCCGGCCCTGAGGGAAGCGTTCCTCTGGCTCACCACGGCACCGAGCTTGGACCGGACGGTCCGACCCGATCGGTTCTACACCGACCGAGATGCCGCGCGAGACCTCGATGAGGACCAAGGCATGTGGGAGGATGCGTGGGATTACGTCGTTTGGAGCCAGCGCACACCGAGGAGCGGCGGCGTGATGTGGGGGGGCGATGACACCTTCAGTCGGCCGCACATCGCCAAGGCCCGCCGAACGCTCCAACTGCGCTGGCAACCCCCTCAAGGCGTGCAAAACGTCGTGGTGTTTCACGGCATTCGCGGTCCGTTCAGGGAACGGATCAACGATGTCCTCGAATGGCTCACCGTCCATCACCCTGACGTGGAAACCCTCGTCCTGACCCCGATCGGAATCGTCCCCACTTCCCTGGAGGACCTCAATCCCTTCGCACATCTTGACGCTCCGCAGTGGGTGTTGCGCCACGAACCCGAGGCAGCGTGGATTCAGCGAGAACTGCACCGTCTCGGACTGAACAACGCAACCGTGGCGACGGTGGACGTTGCTGGCGACGGCATGAAGCAGCGTCTCGCAGCAGCGCTTGATGGACTTCAACTGAGCAGCGACGTGCACCAACCACTCAGCGCAGAAGAACGAGACCGAGCCCGCACCGCTTTGCGCACTGAACAGGGCAAAGCGAAGCAAATGGTTCTGCTCAACACCAACGCAAGCACCGCCGGGAACATCATGTCGGGAACAACCTTCGTGGTGAACCGGGAGGGGCGTGTCAAGAACATCAACGACGCCAAAGGTCGCCACATGTTCAGTCCGCGTCTGAGGGACGGCGGCATGTCCCTGGCAACCCAAGGGGCTCGTGCACTGTTTGAGCACCGAGACGAACCACTCCCCACCACCATGCCGCGTACGGAATGGTGGGGCAACGGTGGAAAGGGGCCGGCCGTGGTTGTGGTCAACGCCGATGCAGAACCGTTTGTTCGCAAGGGACGAAACGTGTTTCACGGCTTCGTGGTCGCCTGCGATGCGTGGCTTGCACCGAGCGAAGCGTGCCTGATTGTCAACGAATCAGGTGAACTGATTGGCCACGGGCTTGCTCAGTGCACCTCAACCGAAATGGCAGCGATGAAGAAGGGCATCGCTGTACGAACCCGAGGCGGCGTGGACGATTGAACGCGCTTCAATCACCCCAAGCCTTCATGGGTCGTCTTTGCACACCAACGGCTGGAGAGCACCATGCAGGATGAACCCATCATCCAAACCAAGGAACTCACCAAGTCCTACGGACCGCACGTCGCGCTGGACAAACTCAACATCAGCATTCCTCAGGGTGCGACCGGACTTTTGGGACAAAACGGCGCTGGAAAATCCACGTTCCTCAAGACCGTGCTGGGCCTCATTCAAGCCACATCGGGCGAAGGCACCGTGCTGGGCTACGACATTCGAACGCAAGGCATTGAAATCCGCCAGCGCATTGGATACATGCCCGAATACGACGCACTCAACCCCGACATGGACGCCATCCACCAGGTGCGATACTCCGGAGAACTGCTGGGCATGAACCCCACCGTGGCGATGAACAGAGCGCACGAAGCACTCCAATTCGTGGGCATTGGCGAGCAACGCTACCGTGAAATTGGGAGTTTCTCAACGGGCATGAAGCAGGCCACAAAACTGGCTTGCGCCATCATTCACGACCCCGATTTGTTGATCGCAGACGAACCGTCCAACGGGCTCGACACCAAAGCAAGGGAGTTCATGATTGGCACGCTCAACACGATGGTCAACGACGCCAAGCGGTCGGTGCTGATGGCCAGCCACCTCATGGAAGACGTCGAACGGGTTTGTGAAAACATCATCCTTCTGCACAAGGGCACCTTGGCCGCTCAGGGNAAAATTGAGGATCTCAAAGCCATNGACCGAGAAATCGAAATTCACGTGTGGGGGGGTGCGACCCGGCTCGAGGAACGGTTGACGGGTCAAGGCTTCCGTGTTCGCCGGGAAGGTCGAGTGATGCGAATCGCCCACACGCAAGACGACACGACCACCAGCATTCTCCAAGCGGCAGCCGATGTCGGAGCACAGGTTCGCCGAATGCACGAATACGAGGCCTCGCTGGAGGATTTGTTCCTCGCCATCATGGACAACCTCGGCTACAGCGTCAAATCCAGCGATGACCTGTTGGGGTCGTCGATCGAAGCACGACGGGTCGATGCGCCCGAGTCGATGGGAGGCGGTGCATCGTGAGCGACGACGCGCACAGCGCTGAAGCACCGGTGACGGGACAGGGACGGATGGATGTCGCTTGGGGCGCCAACAGCGGCGATGAGAACCCCGACGCAGTCCAAACGGCGAGCACGGCCCAGAGCGGGGAAATCTTCGAGCAACACTACACGCCGTGGACCGGCCAGCTCAACCCCCGCTGGATGCGAAACTGGTCCATCCTCCGCCACCATCTTCTGGGTGTGTTTCGGAAGGGGCACCGCCCGTGGACCATGCCAACTCGAATCTTCATCCTCATCGCATTTCTTGCCTCGCTTGCCGATGCAGGGATGACGTTGCTTTCAGGGCTGGTGGGCAGCGCTGAATTCCATGCGTTGTTCGGCGTCAGCCGAGACAACCTGTACGGACACGTTCTGGGCTTTTTCCCCCGAAACGTCCTCTACTACCCCATCGTGGCGGCGCTGCTGGTCGGCGGTGTGATTTCCGAAGACCGACAGCACGGCACCTCTGCCCTCTACTTCTCCCGGCCCGTCTCCAGATTTGACTACGTGGGCATGAAGTTCCTCTCCGTCGCCATGATTCAGGCCGTCGTGGTGCTCATCACCTACGTCCTGTATTTCTTGGCCGAGGTGGTGGCCTACGGACGCGGATGGGCGTGGATGGTGGACGTGTTTCCAATGTTTCTCGCAGGGATGCTGGCTGGAGCCCTTCTCATCATCACCTACACAAGCATCGGCCTGAGCCTGTCAAGCGTCTCCACCGGGCGGTTCTTCCCCGGCATCGGGTTGTTGGCGATCGTCTTCGGCACCAAAACACTGGCAAGCATCGTCAAGAATCTGTTCGATCGAGAACTTCTCTACCTCATCTCACCCTACGACTGCGTGGCCCACGTTGGACAGACCATCATTGGGACTCAAACGACCTACGACCAGTATTCGTGGGCGTATTCGCTCGTGGCCCTGATCGCCATGAACGCTGTGGCTCTCTACGTCTTGGCGTCCCGTGTCGCATCGATGGAGGTGACCCGAGAATGATGCCGGATTTCACCCAACAAGGAACGGCGAATCCGGCCGTGTCGCCCGCCGCACCGGTTGCTCCGGTGGTGTACTTTAACGGCGTCTCAAAATCCTACGGCCGAATCCACGCCCTGAGCGGTGTGACGCTTGGATTGAGTGGAGGTGTGACCGGCATTTTGGGCATGAACGGTGCTGGGAAATCAACCCTGTTCAAGCTGCTTATGGGCAAACTTCGCCCCAGCGCAGGAGAGGTCAAACTCTTCGGCGTTGACCCTTGGAAGAACCCGTCGCCGTACGCCAAGGTTGGCTTCGTCCCCGAGCACGAGAAAATGCACGATTGGATGACGGCACTGGAGTTTGTCAGCACCTTCGCTCGCCTGCACGGCATGACCCGAAGCGAAGCCGAGCAAGAGGCTCGGAGGGTGCTTGATTTCGTGGGTTTGAGCGATGTCATCAACAAGGAGATCGGTCGGTTCTCCAAAGGCATGCGACAGCGGACCAAAATCGCCCACGCTCTTGTCAACGACCCCGAACTCATCGTGTTGGATGAACCGCTTCAAGGATGCGATCCGCTGGCGAGGACGACGATCATGAACGTGATTCGAGAACTCGGAAAATTGGGGCGNACCGTCCTGGTCAGCAGTCACATCTTGAGTGAAATCGAGCGCATCACCGAACAGATCGTGATCCTTCACCAGGGGAAACTGGTTGCCCTCGGCAACCTTCATGCGATTCGCGAACGCCTCGACCAAATTCCCCACACCATCCGAATCGTTGGCGATGATGCACGAGCCCTTGCAAAGGACATCCTGAGCCATCCCGCTGTGTTCGGCGTCAGTTTTCCCAACGACCATGAACTTCTCATCCAGACCTATCACTTTGGTCGCATGCACGCAGAACTGCCGCGTTTGATCGTTGACAACGGTCACAACGTGAGGCTCATCGACAACCCAGACGACGATCTTGAATCCCTCCTCCACTACCTCGCAGGCGGTGAGGTCTGATGAGTCAACGGGAGTTGCCCAGCCTTTGGAGCGGCATGGACCGCAAAGCCCTCGCCATCGGTGAGTTTACCCTCCGACAACAGCGAAAACGGCTCTCAACGTGGGTGGTTCTGCTGGTCGGGATTGCGGCCATGGGCGTCTTGACGATGTTCTACGTGGACGCCATGACGCGTGATTATGAAGCCGTGGACAACGACGGCGACTCCTACGACTGGGACAACGACGGCTACCCCAACGGACAGGAGCAACTGCACGGCACCGATGTGTTCGATGCGATGGACCACCCCGGTCTGTTCGACCCACCCATCGCACCCGATGACCCGAGCGATTGGATCAACGAAGACGATTTTGACTGGGATGCACTCGAAGAGGGCAGCGTTGGCGTTGACGACAACGGCGACTGCGATACAGACCGCCGAACAGAATCGCAAAAAGACGCCAACGGGAACGGGGTGCCTTGCGACATTCAGATTCGGGCTGACCGCTACGGCCAAGGCACGTTCACCATCCAAAGCGACGGCAACGTCGACGAAGATCCGGACGACGAGGCGTACGCATTGGAAGCCATCCACCGAAGCTTCGTCTTGGCCATCGGAAAACTGGGTGTTGTGTTTTTGATTGGTATCTTCGTTCCGTTGTTCATGGCCACCGGACTCATCCGAAACGAAATGACGTCCGGTACCATGCATTTCATGCTTGCAAAACCCATTGCTCGAGGGGAGGTGTTCCTCTATCGGTTGCTCGGGTTTTACGCACTGGCCTGGATCTACCTGACGGTCGTCATCGCCGTGTTGGCGTTGGTGGCAGGATTGATGGGGCCGGGGGACGGACTGTATCGGTTTGAGGACCTCGGCGTTTGGATGTCGGTTTGGTTGGCGTCCATCCTCGCCGTCACGGTGTACGGCATGCTGTTTTGCACCCTTGGCGTGATGTGGAAACACGGCATGGTCCTGGCGCTTCCGTTTGCGGCGTGGGAACTGGGCATGATTTTGACAACGCTTGGTGCACCCGAGGCGGCCATCCTGCGCTTTTCCGTCATCGGCTGGGCCATGAACATCGTCGATGCGGGGGCGGCCATGGCTTGGCAGGACACCCCGCTTCTGATTCAGATGGGTCTTTGGGGCGGAGGCAACGGATCGTTGGAAGGTGCTGAAGCGTTGAACGTGTTCTGGTCAACGCCCGGGTTGAACATCGGGGCCCTGGCCACCGTCGTGGTCTCTGTTCTGGTGTTGCTGTTTCAAGCCGCTGCGTGTTGGCTCCTCGGGAGCACGCTGTTCAAGTCCAAGGAAATCGAGTGAGGTGGTCGACTGGTCAAGGTGGACGCATTTGAGGGTGATTTTTCCACCATGTGGCGCCTTGGAATTCGTGAACCGCTTCGGCACCTGACGTGGGATTGGTGGTGGTGGCTCGTGATGTTGGACGATCCGGACGGGGAAGAATGGGGAAAACAACTCATGGTCCTCTGGTCAACCAAGGACAACGACCGAGTGGAGGTGAACGGAACGCCGTGGACCCCGAGCGGACGTCCCGGTTTTGACGAACACGGGGGCATGCTCATTGACGGCATGGTTTGNGCGTGGTGGTTTGACGGGCAACGAATGCACGAGCCGTACATCAAGCGAACCTGCGACATGATCGCAATGGACGACGCCCACCCGGCGTGGCCGCAAAAGGGAGGCGGTGCCGGAGGCGGTGCCGTTGTACCGCTTCTGCCCGACGACCTATCNATGGGTCTTCACAGCGACAAGCGTTCGTTCTGGCTGAATTTGAAGGGCGACGNAGGTCCNGTCGCCGCGGGTGCTCCTGCCCGCATGTCGCTCAACCTCACGCCGTGGAACCCTGCGATGTCCGTGGCCAGGCCGTCCACCGCCACCTACGCCGCTGGCATGGGATACGACATCCTGCGCGTTCATGGAACCAAAGTCGATGGAACCGTCGACGGCGAGCCCGTCACGGGAAGCGCATACTTCCAGAAGGTGTGCGTTCAAGCCCCGTCGCCACCGTGGTACTGGGGGGTTCTCCACTTCGAGGACGGNTCCTACATGGATTGGTTCCTCCCTCACCTTTCGCCAACCATCACGGCGCGTACGCCCAGACCGTGGAAAAAGCGAGACATCCAGCACATTTCCTTGTCCCAAGGGGGCTTGTTCCACGATGCCAAGCATCAGCGCACCGAGCGCTTCGCTCGGGTCGAGGTGGAAAAATTGGCCTCGCATCGCCAAGAGGGTCCACACGGGGAAAACCCCGGTGCGCCCCTGCCGACGTTCAACGTCCACATGCGAAACGGCCGAACGAGCATCAAGTTGACCGTTGAAGCCGTGGAGCGAGCGCACTGGCATTTCGACCAACCCACTCGCGGCGGGCTGTGGTCGCATCTGACGTACAACGAATATCCACTGAATCTTACGCGCCTCGAAATCGTGGACGAATTTGGAAAACGTACCCGCAGAGATTACGGATGGGCCAGGGGTAACGCCGAACACGCATGGGGCGTCCTACACTGAATTTCAGGTGTCCTTTTGGGGGAAGTTATTTCTCTTACCCCGTACCAAAGGTGATTGAGGAATGACCGTGACCGAGGAAGAAGCCGTCCAAGAGGCGACGGAGGAAGCAACGCAAGAGGTCAAAGAAAGCACCGGTTCAGCCGATGCGAACCGAGAAAAATACAGGCTTATCTCGGGGGAAGAAATCCTCGAAAACGGTGAGGCGCGCCCCAGCACCCTTGCCTTTCTCGGGATGTACGTGCTGGGGGCGTTGGTGTTTGGCGTTCACATGCTGTTTCACAACGGCATCAGCACGGCGGACGACGCTCCAATCTGGCTCGAGTTGACCGCTGCGCTCATCGAACTTACGGGCGGAGAGACCCTTCCGATTGGATTTGTTCTGGTCATGTGTTTCGTGACGTGGGCAAACCGAATGCTCAACATTTCAACCTCCGGCAAATGGGTCACCGTTTCACTCCTTGCCATCACCTTCCTACCGATCGTCATCACCGTGGACAACCTCATCAGCACGATTGCAGGCTGGTTCGGTGCAGCCGACGGTGCCTACGAGATTCCGTTCCTGCCCGACAGCTACAATTACTTCCTTTCAGGGCTGGCCTTTGTCCTCGTGTTTTGGGCGTTCACGTACAAGTACCAACGCAGTTTTTCCTACGCGGTGACCACCAACGCCATCATCTTCCAACACGCGTTTTTGCTGTCTCGGTCCCACCGACGAATTTTGTTTGACCGCATCTCTGAGGTCATGGTTGAACGAACACCGATGGGCACCTTGCTCGGATACGCTACGGTGACCATCATGACCGACTCGGGTGTTGGCTTGGTTGAAGAATCGGTCGGCGTCAGCGCCGGAGCGGCCGGTTTGCCCGGAAGTTCACCGAGCGGCGACGACACCGCTGCCGACAAAGTACGCAAAGGCTTGTTCCGATCGATGTTTGCCTTCCTGACCTATCAGCGAACCACGCGCCGCGTGGACCACGACCCTCGCCACTGCTTCTACAAAATTCGCAAGTGGGAAGACGTCAAACTGATGCTGAACGAAATGCACCGAAAACACTCCCAATCCAACATGCTCGAGGACATCAAAACGGCGCTGAACGCCGCTGAAGAATCCGAGGCTTGAACTCAACAGCGCCGGAGCGAGGCTTCAAAAGCCCGTTGGTTTACGAAGACTCGGAGAAGAGAGCATGGTGGAAGCGTTGTTGGAGAAACCCATTGGCTTGTTTCGAGAAGGCGACATTGACGGGGCGCTCGCAGACCTCGAGGAAAAACTGCAATCCAACGCCGAGGTTGCCGAACTGCACCACATGTGGGCGGAATTTGCCAACATGAAAAACATGGAGGCGCAAGACGACGTCATCGCCGGACGGAAAATCATGAACGCCTACAAGAAAGCCATGGAACTCGACGAAGACAACATGGAATACATTGCTGACTTTGCTTCCTTTGCCCTCGAATGCCGTCGTATTCCGGTGGCCGTCAAGGAGTTCCAGCGCTACGCCCGCCGTTTGGAGCTGGAAGACATCCCGGTGGATGAAGTCCTCTTCACGGCGAGCCGAAACCTGGTTGACGCGATTGAAGTGATGGACCCCAGCCGTCAGGCACCCATGATTCAACCCTGGCTCAAGCAGGCGCTTGAGTGGGCGGTTGCTGCGCTCGGATTTTCCTCCGAAGATGCGGTTGCGACGCTGAACGCTGACGAGTGAGGAGAGGGTTCACTGACCGAAAAGGTTCGGTTGTTTTTCCGAATCGGCTACCTCGGAGACGGATTCCACGGGAGCCAAGTACAACCCGACGTACGTACCGTCCAAGGTGAATTGATTCGGGTGTTTCGTTCCCTCAAATGGCTCACAGGGCCAGAGGAAGAGCAACTTTTGGTGCTCTCCAGTCGAACCGATGCAGGCGTTCACGTTCGAATCAACGGTGGCATCGTCGACCTTGACCGGGAACTCTGGTCGGCGCTTTCTCCCCGAAAAATGATCCGAGCCGTTGACGACCGGTTGGACGGTGCCATCGCTTTTCTGACCGTGGAAGAGGTTGAGCGGGATTTCAATCCGAGAATGGCGCTTCACCGAGTCTATCGGTACCGCCTCGAAGCGATGGAGTTCTGGAAGGAACCGGACCACGAAGCCTTCAACCGCTGGCTCTCGCTTTTTGTGGGCACCTACGATGCTCGAAACTTCGCTCGTCTTGAAGAAGGAAAAAACCCGATTCGAACAATTCTCTCCGTCACCCCGTGGATGGACGGAAACCGCCTGATGGGCTTCGAGATCAAGGGGGAGGCCTTCCTGTGGAATCAAGTCCGACGTGTTGCGAACGCTTTGTTCCGACTCTCGGTGGGCGACCTTGAGGAGGACGCCGTTCGAACCGCCATTGAGCGGCCGATGGAAACCGTGGATTTTGGCGTCGCTCCAGCCCAATGGCTGGTCCTTTGGGGGGTGGCTTGGGACCGAGCCCCGCTCCCTGCGCCTTCCGACGAGATGGGCTTTTCCGCGCCACCCACGGGTCGAACGGCCGAACGTACGCGAAAGGGCCGCTGGCAGCGAGCAGCTCAACACGAGATCAAAGCGATGCTCTACAGGGAATGGGCCGAACTTGGAACCTTACCGATCGTGCGCCATCGCTCACAATGAAATGGTAATCCGGTCGCCGTCGTTGAGGTCGAAACGCTCACGGAGGAATGCGGCTGAGATGATTTCGACGACGTCAACGTGACGTGTGAGGTCGGGAATCAAGACCGCGCATTCCACGGTTTGTTCGCCGTGATGGATGACGCCTTTGAAGGCCGACGCCCCGCCAAAGGACACCCCGTCTCGAAGAAATCCACGAATGCGAATTCGCTCGTACGATGAGACGTCGAGCGCCTTGGCTGCCTCCCTGTCGTCTTCCGGTGCGTCGAGGGTGTCGATGCCTGCTTTTTGTCGCAGAGCGATGTAGTGGGAAAGCATGGCCTTGTCAATTTCCATGTTAAGCGTGCCCGGCCACGCCTTGCTGCCAAGCACCGTGCGGAATTGTTCCTGATAGTGCGGTTGGGCCATGAAAACATGAGCGCGGCCCAACCCGCTGCTCACCGTGCCCGTGAGTTCCATGGACCGTGGGTGGGTTCCTTGCTTATGAGGATGCGTTCAACCCTCCTGAACTCTTGATAAACACTCACACCCGTGTTTTGCCATGACCGAAGAGGACGACCAAACCCCAGGAGACGACGTCGAGAGCACCGACGGTGAAAATGAAACGCTTCAAGAGGCAACCTTGGAGGAGATGCAGGAATTTCTCGAAGCGCTCAACCTGTTCGTGCTTCGCGTGGCGTCCATGGATTGGCCCGAAGCCTTCAATCTCACTGAAAACGAAAAATTCTGCTTCAGTGTGTTCCGTTCGTACTGGCGCCACCACCGACGCCGGCACCGAAAAAACGAGGAACACGACCATCGCGTCCACATGCGTTTCCACGGGGTTGATGAGGACGAAATTCGCCGATTCATGCGTCGAAAGTTCGGAGGCATGTTCGAAGAGGAGGACCCCACTCTGAACATCGACCCGGGGCACCATGAACCCGACCACGAGCACACCGACACGGATGCACGAGAACGACAACAGCGATTCCAAGACGAGTGGTCGTGAGCGAACTCAGAACCTCAGTCCGGTCGCAAAGGCAAGGAATTCAACCGAAGAGGTCTTGCCTTCGCCGCCGTTCTTTGCAAAATTGATCACCGAGGTTTCAATGCGGATGTTTTGGATGGTCGTGCAGCTCAGTGAATCGGCCTGCTTCTTGAGCCGCAAAAGAACCTCGCGTCGTCCGTAATCAAGCACCGCATCGTACGATTCGAGTCGCCCCCCGACCAGACCTTTGACCCACATGAAGAACATCTGGCCGATTGAGGGACCGACACAGATGCTCACGTGAAGGAGGGTGGAGGATGACGCTCCCATTGAGGTTGTGATGGGGGCTGTTGTTGTTTGATTGGGGTTCTGAAGCATACCACCATGGCGCTTTTCGTCTTCGATCAACGCCGACATGAGGGTGCCCTGGTACCATCGACCCAGCGCCCACGAGAGGAGAGGAAACATAAACGGCAGGGCGATGAGCACCAGGTAAANCGCGATCACAAACCCGTCCTCGGCCACGAAATCACCTCACTCAACGATGACAGCGGTGCCGTAGCAGAAGAGCTCAGAGGCCCCTGATGCGACGTTGGACGTTGCGAAGCGCACGTTCACGATGGCGTTGGCGCCCATGCTGTGCGCTTGCATGATCATGCGCTGCAAGGCTTCGTTTCGGGACTCGTTCAGGAGTTCTGTGTACGCCTTCAACTCACCGCCGACAATGTTCTTCAGGCCTGCAAAGATGTCTTTGCCAAGGTGCTTCGCACGGACGGTCGAGCCCGTGACCAAACCCAGCGAACCCGTGATGGTCCTGCCGGGGATGGTTTCAACGTTGGACATGTGCATTGAGATGACCGCTTGCGGTTGCATGATTTGACGTGAACGCCCTTCCTTATGAACATCCTCCCACGATGGTCTGTGCGAGGTCAACGCAAGCCGATCGTCAGAGAATGGGTTGGTTTCGCAACCATTCCAAATCGGAAATGTAGAGTTGTCGAATGTCGTCAAGGCCCAGCACCAGCATGGCCAAGCGTTCCAATCCCATGCCCCAAGCGAGGACCGGTGAAGTGATGCCCAACGGCTCGGTGACCTCCGGGCGGAAGATGCCAGCCCCGCCAAGCTCGAGCCATTTGCCTCGCCACTTCACTTCAATTTCCAAACTCGGCTCGGTGTATGGGAAATAAGCGGGGCGGACCCGTACCTCTGGATAGCCCATTTTCGCGTAGAAGGTTTTCAGCGTGGTGACGAGCATTTGCAGGTTCGCCCCCTCCTCCATGATGATGCCCTCGATCTGGTGGAACTCGGGAAGGTGCGTTCGGTCGATGGCCTCCTTTCGAAACACGCGGTCAACCGAAAACACACGGCAGGCCTCCGTCGGGTTTTCTGCAAGGTACTGGATGGTGTTGACCGTGGTGTGCGTCCGCAGGAGTGGGCGTTGAGACACATCGGTGGAGTAGCTTCCGCCCCACCCCGTTGAGCCGGTTTCTCCACCGTGCTCGTGGATGGCTTTCCAGGCTTCCATCACGGCTTGGTCAATGTCGATGCTGGCCGGCTCGTCGAGGTAAAACGTGTCCTGCATTTCCCGAGCGGGATGGTCTTGAGGAATGAACAGCGCGTCCATGTTCCAACCCGCTGATTGAACGTAGTCGTCAACCAGTTCTGAGAACCCCATTTCAAGAAAAATAGCCCGGATGCGCTCGATCAAGGCCTGCATCGGATGACTTCGACCGGTTCTGGGGGTCGTCGCTTCGAGCGCAACGTCAAATGCACGAAAGGTCGCGGATTTCCATTCCTCGCCCTGAAGCAATTCGGGTGTTATGTCCGTGACGACCATGGATTCCTGAAGGTCGTCGGGAGAACATTCGAGGCCAGCAGGGGTCAGCGACCAGTGGCGCACGGTTCGCTCAACGCTTTGAATCAGGTTCTTTCGTGAGGAGAAGTGTCCAAGCATGGTCTCGTCCAAGGCCTCGGCTTGGGCGGGAAGAGCGGACAAAAAGGCCGCACGTTCCAGAAGGGTTGCCTCAAGACGCTCCGGGTCCGGTGCCACCAAGACACCGGACTCAATCTCCACGCCCAACTGCTTCAGCAGACCGACGCCCGGTCCCGCTTCGTGGCGCTCAAACGCTTGTTGGAGATCGGCCATGGTGGCGGTGCTCTGTTCGGTTATCCACGACCAAAGACGCTGTTCAAGCAGACCGTCTTCGACCGCTCGTTCGCCCTCAACATCCAGGCGAACCTCGACCAGTCGTGTTTCCGACACCGAGACGTAGCCGTGGTTTTGCAGGCCGTGACCCGCTCCGACGGCGACGGCCTGGTCGGTCCAGTCGCACGCCGCCAGCAACGATGCGAGGTCCCAGGACCGGTCCGCATCGCTGAGTTGCATGGCCCGCAGCATCCGCCGTTCGGGATTCAGCAGATTGGGGGCACCCATGCCACCGCCAGCCGGACCCGTGTTTTGAAATCACCGTTGACCCGAGACCTGAGACGTGGTTTCACTCCTCTTCGTCCCACAGCGACGTGGAGCATGAAGGACAGGTGAACCCCGAAGGTCGAGAACCATCGAGAACCTCGACGTGACCGCACACCCCGCACAGGATCGACGTCCTGATGGGTTCATCCAGCGTGACGTCCACACGGTACATGAATCGGCCAGCTTCGGGGAGTCGCTCCCCATCGGGTTGCCACTGGGCGATGGCGTCGGGGGAAAGGCCGGATTGCCGCCCGAGGGTCATGCCAACAAGAAAGAACACGATTCCAAACAGGCCGACGGTGACGGCCATCGGTCCGAGGCCTGCCACGCTCATCGAGGCCCCAAACAGAATGCAGACAAAGCCGGTGATGAGGAAATTCTCACGGGACAGGCGCGTCATTCCGGTGCCCCCACGGCGTGCGCTAAGGCTTGTGCGACCCGAACCACCTGGGCTTCAGGCACGGCGCACAAACCGATTCGTACGCCACCCGTGAGGGGGACGAGGTAGACGTGCTGTTCCGCACAGGCTTCGGCAACCTCCGCTGGATTCTCGCATTCGTACCACGCGAAAAAACCGTCGTGACTCGGGTTCACCTCAACACCTAAACGTGCGCAAGCCTCAACAAACCTGCCTCTCCGATCGGTCAGAAGTTTTGCCAGTCGGTTGCGTTCGTCGGACCAAGCCAACCCGCCTTCGGACGTCGAGTGAAGCTCACTCAAAACATGCTGAGCGACCCGAGGTGAGGCGGACCATGTTTGGCGACCCGTCACGCCCATCACATCGTTCAGCCGCTGGACGCTGTTGGGTTCGGGGTGCAAATGGACGAGTGCACCCGTTCGCATGCCGTAGATGGTGTGNGATTTGGACATGGAAAGGGCAAAGCAGACAAGGAGGTTCTCCGGCCACGGTAAACCTGCATCCAGCGCCTCGGCGACGGTGGCGCCCCAACCGTGCGGCTCGTCGGCGTAGAGGTGGTAGGCAGCGTCGATCAGAAGCGTGTGACCCGTGTGTTCGTTTCGCAGAGCGCTGTCCATGAACGTGGTCAGCAAGGCATACCGACTTTCAGGTGGGAGCGACAGCCCCGTCGGGTTGTGAGCCGGGTCGTTGAGCCAGGTCATCACGGAGTCCTGCCGGTCAACCAGCTGTTCGAGCGCCTGAGCGAAGGCTTCCAAATCAAGAAACGGCGTTTCCCCTGCCGAGGAGGGCAGCAACGGGTAGGTGGCGACCTCCAGTCCGCATCCNTTCAGGAAACCGGTGTACGGCCCCCAATAGCGATCGCGCAGCAACACGGCATCGCCTCGCTCGGCAAAGTTTGCCGCCGCCAAGAACAGGGCACCTGAACCGCCCGGTGTTGCGGTTGCGCCGGCATGGACGCCGAGCGACTCCAACGTCGAGCGGTGCTCACCCAGGGCCAAGGACACCGAAAGGTCGAGAAACGAAGGCAATCCTTTGAGCGGCGCATACGCTGCGAATTCCTGCGGTGGTGCTTGACGCAAAGCAGCGTCAACAACGGTGTTGATGGCAAGGTTCCCATCGTCTTCAAGCAAAGCGCCGACCGTTCCGTTGACGGCGTCGGCACCCGCCGCTGCTGCGTTTTGATAGCGAGCAAACCATCCGAAAATCACATCGTTTCCGGCTTTCCCCTGGCCGTGCGTGGCGAGGTACTGCATAGCAGTCGCTTCCTCGACCATGCCGGTGGGAGCACCCATCCACTTTTTGCTTTGACCGTCCGTCTTTTTGGCTGCCCGCATCCGTTTGATTCATGAATGAGGGCCGACACCACCGGCCATCGCCAACGTAGCACAGCTGGTAGTGCGTCTGATTTGTAATCAGACGGTCGGGG
>FUFK010037738.1_pt1 | contig 60681 bp, 80 predicted proteins | sample 1021851 | NCBI WGS metagenome assembly FUFK01 (sample SAMEA51879418, study PRJEB19060) | metagenome
TAGTTCTAGGTTTAAGCACCTATTGGTTATACACCACTAATCAAACTCTTGCAGAAAACAATATGAAGTTGGAAGCTGCAGTAGAGGAACAGAAACAAGCAATGGAGGCTCTTCGAGAGTCTTACGAGAAACAAGGTAAAGCACTCATGAACATGAGTAGAAAGAATGCAGAGATAGAAGCAGAGAAAGCTGAATATCTTGCAATCTTTAGTAGACATAATTTAGATATGCTTGCATTGAAAAAACCTGGCCTTATCACAAATAGGTTTAACAATGGAAGTGAACAAGTAATGGAGAGTATGGAAGATGATACAGAAGAACTTTATAAGCTTACTGTGCCTGACACTGATAATTAGTGGGTGTTCCAGTTTTGGTGCAAGAAAGATAGAAACAGTTTCTAAACCTATAGAAATTGATATCATGCAACCCGACTTACCTCGACCATTACAGTTGACAGCACCCGAATGGTGGGTTGTATCAGATGCAGTGATTACTAATCCATGCAGAAAGGTATTTGACGAAGAGAAACAAAAAGAAATCAGACCTAAAGCATGTGCAAAAGAGGATACAGAGAATCCCGATTGGCCAGACGGATATACATATCTAGATAGATTCCTTGACGAAATGAAGGAACAAAACAATGGTGAAGTCTTATTTGTTGCAACCACAATAGGTGACTACAAAGTCATGGCAGAGGACATGCAAGAATTGAGACGATACATAAAACAAATGGGTGAAGTAATAATATATTATAGGAATGTGACAATCAAAGGTGAGCCTGGGGTTGGAGCTGCAGTGAAAAAGAATGAGACCACCAAAGATTGAACAACCAAGTGATTTCAAACCACTAGGTCAACAACAAATATGGGATATATTCCCTACTCCATTCTTGAGAGGGACTTTTGCATATGACCATGGGTCAATTGCAGATTCATGTGAAACACTTTTAGACGAATGTCGAGAGATAGACCCTAACACAAAGAAAAGTTATACAAACTATTTCTTCCACGATAATAGAAATAAAATGAAGTCCTTACCTTGGTATAGAGACTTTGCAAATATTATCAAAGATACATATGTGCAATTTGTAAAAGACCAGTTTGGGAGGGAAATATCACACCTCAATAGAAAAGATATACATTTATTTGCATGGGTCAGTAGATATGAAGAAGGTATAGTCCACCATGCACATAATCATGTAAAAACCACAATAAGTGGAACATACTATCCTAGAGTTCAAGGTGCAGACCAACCTATAAAATTCTATAGTCCAAGTCCAAATGTATTTTCACATTCAAGTCCTTCGGATACTATACCGTCACCTATGCCTAATTCTACTATAACGGGTTCTCATGGGTCACACATGGAGATTTCTATACAACCAACAGAGGGTGAAGTTATGTTGTGGCCGTCTTATCTATTTCATAGTATTGACGAACCACATAATGTTCAAGAGGATTATAGTAGAATTGCAATATCATTTAATCTACACCACAACGAACCGTTAGAAGATATAGATGACGGAGACAATTTTTCATATGAGGTTTTATTCAATGAGTGAGTATTATTCAATAGATTCGTTATACAGACAAAGTGCAGACTGGGAAATCAGATATGACAATGAACATGAAGTAATTTATATTGATAATTATTTCGAGAATCCACAGGAAGTCAAACAACATATATCACAGAGACAATATCCATTGTGGAAATACAATGAAGAAAGAAATTCACCTAATGGTGTAGACTATCTAGATTGTAGAATAGTAGATACAGTCGGACACCCAACAAGAACATGGATAAATTCACAAAGAAGAATTATAGAACTCTTGAGACAATATGGATTTCATAGAGGTGAATACCGTTGGCAAGATTTGATAGAGGTCAATTGTTTTAAGACAATAAAAGACTACGATAAGACAATGCAACACTTTCCACATGTAGACGGAAACTTCAAAGACCCACAGGACGAGAGTGTTGTCAACATGTTAGTATATCTTGACGAGTTTGAGAATGGGGGGACAGCTGTATATAAACCTACATGGTTGCAAAACAATGAGGGAGAAGGATTGATACAACCAGTCGAAGAGATTATGGATTTAGACCATATCATACCTTCAAAATTTAATCGTTGTGTTTTATTCGGTGGTTCTAAAATGCATGGTGCATATATCGAAGATTATAATGATTATAAAGATAACTGGAGATACAGTTTTGTTAACTTTTTCTTTCCCGAGGGACATGTAAATGGACATAACTAAAGATTACGGAAACATAGACAGATATCAGCTGAACACAAATCAAATATTGATATTTGACGAGATTATAAATCGTGAAATGTGTGAAGAACTAATTGTTGATTTCCAAAGTATACCAGTTGTAGAAACTGTAGTTATAGATAATGTAGAATTACCAAAAGACGAATCAATTAGAGATAACGGTGTATGGAGAGTAGAAAACAGACCCGACAATCAATGGGCAGTTCTAAATAAGACAAAAGTATTAGATGATATTGTGCAAAAAATAGATTTTGCATTACCAAAAGGTGTCTATTATGGAAATGTCACTCAAGCACAGTTTTTTCAATTAAGTGAGGGAGACCATGTCCCTTGGAACAATGCAAGTGAGGAGATAGAGAAAGGTGATAGTGGAACTGTTATTGTTTGCCTCAATGACGATTTCATTGGGGGTGATTATGTTGTTAATAATCATACAATCCAAACGAGACAAGGAACGGTAATAGGACATAATTTTTACCATAATTTATGGACAAGTTTCCAACCTATACATAAAGGAACAAGATTTTATTTACAACTCTTTTTTGAGTTGCCAACAGATTTACAGGAGATAGTGGACAATGCCAGTGAAGTTCGGGAAGAGTCAAGTCAAGGTTGATAGAGCTACAAAAAAAGTGACTATTGAACATGAATATATGAAATGTCAATCAATAGACACACTCATAGAAGCTTATAACAAAGACGGACAACGACCAAAATTAAAACAGAAAGTTAAAAACGAAATTGTAAGACGGAATAAACTCGGTCTATGCAATGTCGTGTTTAAACCAAAAGAAAACGAACTGGGGCTGTAGCTCAGTTGGGAGAGCACCTGCTTTGCACGCAGGGGGTCGGGAGTTCGAGTCTCCCCAGCTCCACCATGTTATTATGAGAGAAATACAAGATTTAGGTGAACACATATTATTATTCAGAGGATTCTTTGACCAAGAATTCTGTAATAATTGTATAGATACATTTGACCAGTGTGAGAACATTGGACTTACTCATGATAGAAACTCTTCTACATTAGAAATCAAAGACAATGCAATAGGAATAGTAGAATTAAGTGGTTCTGCATTACCAAATACACAACATATTACAGGTGTAATCAATGAAGAGATTATTCCCGAGTTCTTCAAGAAATATCCAATAGAAAATAATTACAATTATGTTGGACTTGGTGGTGCAAAAATGCAAAAGACTAGACCAACAGAAGGATATCATGTTTGGCACATGGAACACCAACATACAATAGAATCTAAAAACACATTACTTGCATGGGGATTGTTCCTTAATAATATAGAAGAGGGTGGAGAACTAGAATTCTTATATCAATCAAAAAGAGTCAAACCCATACAGGGTGATTTTGTGTTGTGGCCTGCTGGATTTACACACTTTCATAGAGGTAATCCACCTCTCAAAGAAAACAAATATTTGTATACTGGATGGATAGATTACATTTAAAACAAGCAACACCTGATGATATAGGAATTCTCCAATCTTTAGAGAGACATGGAGATTTCGGTATACCTATAAGGTCAAAATGGAATTGGTTGAATCAATATGCAGCTTACACAGATAGAGAGATATTAGAAGGTGTGTATCTCGCTGAATTAGACGGCGAGAGTGTAGGATATACAATTATAAACAAGGTTATAGATAGACACCACATACAAGAAACTGTTTTACATTCTGATTATCATGGACAAGGATTAGGAAATGAAATGACAAAGTTTGGTGCAGAGTTTGGTAATGTATGGTGTGAGGTTAGAGTAGATAACGAACCCAGTATCAAAATGTGTTTACGACAGGGATTCGTTAAACACTCATTTATCAGAAACTTTTATAGAGACGGGTGTGATGCAGTATTAATGGTTTCAAAAGACTGGCAATCATACTAAATACTAATGTGACATTTATGTGACAGAGAACGAGTAGGGAAACCGAAGGTCAATCACGGATGGTCACACAACAACGAGGAGATAAAAATGCGTAAATTAGCATCATTGTCTGCCGAGTATCTAAAGACATTCGCAGACAAAACACATAAATTTATGAAAAGTGGCAGATTACCAAAAGTAATCAAAGCTGCGGGTATTACTTCATAATACCACTTGACAATACCCATGGTTTTCATGTATAATGGGAACCATGGGATATTTAAACTTAAGTTCCTCTATCCGTTATGGGCCACATGGTAAGAGGAGAAAGACAAAGGCCTTTACCAAGAAATCAAAGAAACAGAAGTATCAAGAAATGATTCTTCAACAACAGAAAGTCTTTGACCGTGTAGTTGCAGAAGTATCTAAAGAGAAAAAGATACCTTCTCTCTTACTCAAAGGTGGAGGTGGAGGTCAAAAGAACCTTGAATGGGAACGAGAGAAACTAAAAATATCCTCTCAATATACTATTGCACCAGCATATAACAAAGGTGCATATCAAGTGATAGGTAAAAATAATATCAAGGATATAGGAAAATGAATTATAGAAATAATATTTTTAGACGATTCACTATGTGGGTTGTCGACTGTTGGAGAGTGGTAATGGACAATAGGTTCAATCCACTTAAACACATACCCGACCCTAGTTTACAAATGTATTTCACATTAGTATTATTTACAATGTGGTCTGTATACTTTGGGTTTATTGCAAGTTATTATATGGGGTGGTTAGGATACTCTATACCAACTAGTATCATAGTGCATATGGCTGTATTGATACCAGTCGGATTCACAAATGCAATATTCATGGACGCTGAAAGAGAGAATGCACCATGGTTGCATAAGTGGAGACTCAATAGAGATTTAGACCAACAAGATTTAAACTTAAAAAAGTCTAACTACGAGAAAAGAATCAAGTGGGATATAGACAGAGAAGCGTAGACTAAATACAAGAAACATTATGGAGAAAATATGAGTGCAGTGACAACTTATTTTGTATATTGTGGTGACGGTGGAATGTCAGTGAATGATGTTAATATCTTGACTGATTCTATGTCACGACAAAGAATGTGGGAAAGTCATGACGGTATAAATCTTCACGATTTGTATGTTATGACCAACTATGACGAAGACCTATTCTACAAACCAGCAAAAATAATCAACTTCAAAGACGAAGGAGAAGGGTTTTGGAATATATTAAACCTATACAGGACGGCAGGAGAGACCGTAGACGCGGAACATAAGGTTGTAGTGATACAAGGACATACCCGAGTCAAAGATGTGGTCTCTATACTCTCTCTAGAGAATATACCCGAAAAGGGTTGCACCAATAGTCCACCTAAACCTATTTCAGATGAAGATAGAGTTAGGATTGCAACAGATAATCTCATACCAACACAACAATTTATAAATTGGTGGGACGATACTACAGATTATAGTCCTTATTATCTCGCTGCAGCTGCAAGTTCGTATAGAGAATTATATAAACTACTCAACACTGATTCGGTCAAAGAGGATTATGACCCTACACCTATAGGACTACAACAAGCGATTGAAGTAGAACTAGGAGAGAACATATATTGGGTTGAATCACCAAAAGGTGCAAGTGGAATATACTATCTAAATGATAGGGAATCAAATGAAGAATTAAATGAATCATGGGAAACTGTAGTTCGTCCATATTTCAACAATGGAGACTGTGCCTATGGTTGGAGAGGAATCGGTGGTGATTCTGATTCTAAATATCTAGAATTCACTCATGAATATCGAGACCTCAATAGACAAACTTCATTCTTTACTGTAATTGGTGACGAATCTGAATATCTACAGGACGATTATTACCGATTATGGATATCGAGGGAGTAAGTAAATATCACAACAAATATACAGGATTCTTCACAGAAGATGAATGTAAGTTTATTTGTGATATCATACAACGAGACAAAGACCTAATACCCACAGACGAGAACAACGGAAGTGGATATGAAGGTCTTACCTCGTCCTTTACTCTATACAACTGGTTATATCACCCCGATATACAAACTCTTAATATACCACAACGACTCACTGAATTGAAAGAACTCAAGTCAGATTATCTACTCATGCAATGTTGGTGTAATGAATTAGTCAAAGACAAAGGTCTACAGATACATGCACATGGTAATCCCAGTAGAGGTGAGCTGTTTTATAATTGTAATATCTTTCTTGGTGGTGATTATACAGAAACTTGGTATGAAGACCTAGGGAACATACAAAACGAGGTCGGAGATTTACACCTATTTACGAGTGATTTAGAACACGAAGTATATCCAAATCCTACAGACACACCACGATATTCCATGGCTATTGATATACACAGGTCATTCTATCATTGTCGGAATCTATTCAACTCCGCCCGATTCTATATACACCCTACGAGACTAGCGGTTTAAATATTCTTTCCAATCTTTCTCATTAGAAGTATCAGAAGTCCATTCACCATGTTTTATTATATCTTCCGTAGGGGGTTGAGGTCTCGACACACCCATAATATTATAATTAGTCACCCAACGGTCAGAAGTNGTATCTCCAATATAACTATGGAATGAATAATCAAAAGAAGGAATAAACATATAAGCTTTATTGACTTCCCAACCCAAATCCACAGGTTCACATTCACCATGCAAACCATTAAAGGTCGTAGGAACAGACTTCACGGGACAAAGCGGATTTAATACAGTAAGTAATTTACCACCATCAGGGTGAGGTGGATAATACTCCATACCAATAGGATTACCTTGCACTTTCTCCACAGGACAGGTATTATGATAAATGTCCATATCAGAGGTATAATTGGGTATACACTTCTCAATAGTGGTATAATTAGCTGCTGGGAATAAATCTCTCACATAATTCAGTATATTACCATTACGATAATGTTCATATAGTGCAATAGATTTCTCACTCGGAGACTTATGTATAGTGGTATTAGGGTATATTTCAGGGTTTATTGGAGTATGTCTATATGCAATTTCAGTCTGTTTTTCGAGTTCTTCGTCTGAAAGATAGTGAGGAATCTCCCAAATAGGCCCATATTTGTTGATATCTAGGGGACTCGAATATATTTCAAAGGGTAAAAAATCCATGACGAATATTTATTATATGTGTATTATATGTAGTGAATAAAAATAATACTCAAAGGNGATTATGGTGAAAGTGTGATTTTTTTGCTTTTAGCCGTTCAGCTTCGGGGATATTAACCACAAATTTGGCGGGGAGTCAAGGCGTCTCGGAGGGTCTCTGAAGCCCCCTATATACGGGCCTTTCAGAGGGGGCCGAATATATGGCCTTTTTTCGGCCTGGGGCCTTGACTTTTTCCTCTATATCGGTTAGCATATAGGTGAAATGAAAGAAAAATATATTGATAGAAACCAACTAGTAAACGGACTGATATGTTCCGAGGTTGGTTCTCCTCTGTGGGAGGATATAATTATACCTCTTAATAGTAAAGAAATGCAACTCGCTATGGACAACAGTGAGTATATTAATGAATCATGGGCGCTTATGTGTGACTCTGTATACCAACGACTAGGTATAGAGATAATAGGTAAGCTGAATATTAATTATATTGTAGTGAATGGCCTTGCAAAAGTCTTTCACTAGTGGTATAATAGGATAACAAGCCACGAAAAGGCGACTAGTGAATGGGTATCGTGGATTGCTTTGAGTAAGAGTCACTAGGGTTATCTACCGAGAAGGTCGTGGGTGCATGAGAGAGACACCCAATTTAATCTTTTTTGTGTCGGCGAAACACAATATATCGCCACGCATACACTGGCGCCACCTCTGAAAGCCCTGCTACTACGGGCATTGCGAGGCCTTGACAATGGCTGACAAATATGATATAATAATAGAAGCGCCACACAATTACACAGAATAGCCTGACAGCGAACAGTCGTATGGGACTCCTATCAAATTTCGAAGACGCCTCAACGCCCCCCTATCAAGCTTTTCGAAGAGTAAAATAAGTGTATTCGAAAAATTTTTTTTGGGAAAATTCTATATAGCTATAGTATAGTAAAAACCCTCTTTCATACCCTTAAATACTGTGGTATAATGAGACTTTATGAAAGCTTTATGGCATGATTATATGACAAAAAATCAATTTACTCCCGAAGAAATAGAGAACAGTAAGAGAATATTTAAGTCTGCAACTCCCAAGTATACCTATGACTGGTATATTAAATGGGTTGCAAGTATCTTCATTCTAGCAGCTATGTCCGTAAGAGGTGTGGACGGATTCGTTTTATATGACCTATGGGCGTCTGTAATTGGTATCTCATTATGGTTAGTAGTGAGTATATTATGGAAAGACCGTGCATTGGTATTATTAAATGGAGTCGGTTTATTATTTTTATTAAGAAACCTAGCGGACTTTTATGCTTGAACGATTTGATAACTTCTTACCCGAAAATATTTTTGACCGTGTCCAGTCTATTCTACTAGGCTCGGACTCTATGGATATGCCTTATTATTACCGTGACGGATTATCTAGTCCAGGCGACAATGGGTTTAGTTTCGGTAATACTATCTGGCAATCCGACAGTGGTCTATGTGACCCTCACCTGTTTAATACTATTGGTATCCCTCTAGTATCAAGGTTAGGGATATCAGATTTAATTCGTATCAAGGTAAATTGTTATACTCGACAGTCAGAACAAGTTCAATCAGAGTTCCACCAAGACTTTATGTATCCCCACCAAGTAGGTATATTCAGTGTCAATACTTGTAATGGTTATACTATCTTCAAAAACGGTGAGAAAGCAAAGTCCATTGCAAATACTTTATACCTCTTTGACGGTAATGAGTTCCATGCAAGTGTGGGTCAAACTGATACGAACTTGAGAGTTAACATTAACATTAATTTTATATGAGATTATTAGAAGCAAATTACGGTGAAGTCCGTGTATTCAGTGAAAGGATATTCGGATACAAACGATATATAGTAGAGTGGGACGATAAAACTACAGAGGTGTTCAGTAGTCTTTGGTATTCCAAACAGCAAATATTATCCCTAGTGGAGGACAGATTAACATGATTGAAGCGATTATAGATATTTTTTTATTACCTTGGACACTCCTTGGTTGGTTATTGAAATGGTTCTTTAGTGCAGCTATTTGGGTGACCGTCATTGGTGGACTATGGTATTTTATTTCGTCAAGTAAGTGGAGTATTCGAAACCCATTTGTCCGTAAAACTGTTTGGGACGAGGACGATTTTACTGGAGTATAAATATGACTATGGAACTATACCTTATTCATGTAGTCTTTATTGTTGCATGTGTTTACTTCTCTTATCAGAGTGGTGCAAAGAACGGGAGAGCAGATATTATCGAAGATATGTTAGACCGTAAACTAATCACACATATGCAGTTAATGAAAGCATATAAGATTAACGAAGAATAAGTTTAATTTATTATTATGAAAATTATTGGATACAATTCAAGCCACGAAACTTCTATCGCACAATACGACACCGAAACCAAGAAGGTTGATTTTCTCTACGAAGAAGAAAGATTTCGTAGGGTAAAGTATTGGTCACCAAAAGGAGACATGCATGACCTCTCCTGTATCCCTCTCAAGAAAGTTCAGACTCCCGACTATATGGTGCATTGTTCTTTTGACCGTAGACTTTTTGAATGGTATCTAGACAACGGTCATATGTTAAGAGACCGTAATAGAATGAGAGAGACAAGAGACTATGTCGCTGCAGAACAATTCAACATGAAGAGACAACTCAAACTTATAGAAAGGTTTGGTGACAATCTTCAAACCCCTAATCTCAATGAGGACGGAGAGATAGACCCGTCCATGGGTCAAGAGACAGACGACATATTTGCAAGTGCAGTCGCAGACCAACTAGGTCTAGGGTTTGATAATTTTCATTATCGATTCGAACACCACCTGTATCATGCAGAGTGTGGTTATTACTTTAGTCCTTGGAACAATGAAGAGTCAGCTATCGCTATCACTTGGGACGGTGGTGGTGCAAAAAGATTTCAAATGGATTGGCCTGACTATCAAGAGGTTGAATCTATTTACCGAATGGAACCGAATGAGTATCCAAAACTACAATGGCAAAGACTATCCAATCACCGAAGACTTGTAGACTTTCATAAGAATGCATTTGGTGTGGAACAAGAACAATCTATCATTGCACCTACACATATTGATACAGAGATAGAAGAAGGTGCAGAGATTGTGTTCTCTAGTTTCCCTAGTTGTGGAATGAACTTCTCTAATTTATCTTATGCATTTGGATTTGATAAGTTGGGTCGTGCAAGTGGTAAGGTTATGGGTGCAGCGTCTTATGTAGACTGGAAAGAATATGACGATGGTTTACATTACTTTAGTATGAATGCAATCTGTAATCTCTTACAACAGGATTCATTTAACTACAGTTGTAAAATTATACAAAAGGCAATCGACAAGAATCCCGATTGCAAAAATATTATATTAAGTGGTGGGTTCTCTTTGAACTGCACAAACAATGCAAAGTATCTACGAGAGTTTCCCGACCACCAATTTTTTGTTGACCCCGTTGCACATGACGGTGGCACTGCAATCGGAGGTGCAATTAATCTTGCAAAACTTTTAGAACATGAACATAACACAGATACATAGAGACCCCAAAATAGTTGTCAAAGATTTAATCATTGACCGTAAACAAATCGTTGCAATCTATCAGAACGAATCTGAATGGGGCCCTCGTGCATTAGGTAATCGTTCTATTCTTTTTGACCCAAGGATATTCAATGCAAAGGATATTGTTAACGAAGTCAAGAAGAGAGAACACTATCGACCTTTTGCCTGCACTATATTAGAAGAGTATGCACATGAGTATGTTGACTTATGTCAACTCCCTTCTAGTCCGTATATGTCATTTGCCTTACAAGTCACTGACAAGGCGTATGAGGAGATTCCTGCGTTAGTCCATAGTGACGGGACATGTCGTATACAAACGGTCAATAGAGAACAGAATAAGAACTACTACGACCTAATTAATTTGTTTTATGAAGAGACAGGAGTTCCGATTCTATTCAACACTTCATTTAATGTTCATGGTGAACCAATAGTCGAGACTATCTATGACGCTGTGAATACATGCAACCAATCTCAAATCAACCACCTGTATGTTCCCGAAGACCAAGACATACACATACCTTATGAACTATGTAGAATCAAAGGTGACAACAAAGAGTTGTTTGAAAACTCTGAATCAAATATACATAGATAATAAATAGTTGTGTGGGAAATATTTTAGAACTAACAGACGAAGCAATAGTCAAACTATTAGAAGCAAAAGAACGAGACGGATTTAATTATATTCGTCTTGGTATAACTGGTGGTGGGTGTGCTGGATTTGAATATATCTTTGATTCAGTAAAAGAAAAATCACCCGAAGATATTGTTGTTGATTTTGGTAAACTACAATTCGTTATAGATAAGATAAGTGTTCCTTATATAAATGGTATGACACTAGACTGGAGAAAGGAAGGATTGAACGAAGTATTTAAGTTTATCAATCCAAAGGAACAATCCAGTTGTGGTTGTGGAGTATCAATAAATTTTGATTTAGAACAAGTAGAGGTTGACAAAAGTAAAATCTTTGCAATAGAAGTATGATAGATTATGAAAACAAGTTCAGCAAAAGCGAAAGGTCGTAAACTACAACAGTGGTTTGCAAACTTACTAGTAGAGTCATTAGGACTTGACGAAGAAGATATAGAGTCAAGACCCATGGGTTCTCAAGGAGAGGATATTATTCTAGGAAAACAATCTAGACAAATCTTTCCTTATAGTGTAGAATGTAAGAATCAAGAAAAAGTAAATGTATGGGAAGCCTATGCACAAGCAGAACAGAACTGTAAAGGATATGAACCAGTAGTGGTTATAAAACGAAACAGACAGAAACCTCTTGTCCTAGTAGACGCAGAACATTTCGTAAAGATATGCAAGAACCAATAAGAACCTTTTCACCTTTCGGGCCACTAATTCATTTGACAAAGGTTGACCCAAAGTATGTTGAAGAACTACTAGGTCATATCGAATCAGTTCGAGGTGAAGAAGAAAGAGACTACGCAGGAAATCTCGCTGGTCGTATCCATGAACAATACACTGTTGAAGATAAAGCTTCTGAAGCATGTAAGAACCATATACTTCGTCATGCACAAACATTTACTCATGAATCAGGTATGCAACCTCAACCATTACAGATAAATGGGTTGTGGGTCAACATACAAAAGAGTATGGAAGTCAATCCTATGCACGCCCATGACGGTATGTTATCATTTGTTTTGTATATAAAAAATGATTTGACAAGGGCAGAGACCATAAATAATAAATTCGATAAGGCTGGTGATAAAGAACTGGCTGGTATATTAGAATTACATTATGGTGAGGAACAGTTTTTAAATTGGTCAAAGTATTATCTTTGGCCAGAAGTTGGTGACTTGATAATCTTTCCTTCTTGGTTGAGACATTTTGTCTATCCACATTATGAAGAAGGTAAAGAAAGAATATCAGTCGCAGGTAATATCAATCCATTTATAAATGAGGGATAAAAGAATGCGTTCGTTTTCAGAGGTTATCCGAGAGGAAGTCGATAACAAGAAACCATATCGCCTAGTGGTGATAGCTGAAAGACGCATGGTCAAGAAAGCAAAAAAGAATTCTGACAAACCAGTTGTAAAGAAACCTTCCTCAACTTCAAGTAAACTTTATAACCTTGCAAAAGAAGCTGGGTGTAAAGTTTATTCTGTAAAAGTAAACGGTGCATATCTAGAACGAGACGATAAAGGTATCATTACGATTCATAACCAAGACGATGAGAAAGGTTTTGAAATGGACGGTGATACAATTGTCATGGTTCGTGGAGCTGTCACTGCAAAAGATTCTTACCTAGATTTAATTTCACAAGTAGAAAGATATGGATTCCCAGTTGTAAACTCTAGGGAATGTATCGAAGTTTGTGCAGATAAGTTCAGAACATATTTAAGATTACAAGAGATTGGTATGAACCAACCTCGAACAGTATTGATTCCAAACGAAGACCCCGAGACAGTAGATATCGCTGCACAAAGATTAGACAATGAGTTCCCTATGGTTCTCAAAACTCTACAAGGTGCAAAGGGTGTTGGAGTTTTACTTGTAGAAACTGAAAGGTCTTTACAATCAACGGTGAGTCTAGTCTACAAGATTGACCCCACATGTGATATATTATTACAAGAATATATCGACATGGATTATGATGTCCGTGTAATGATAAACAATAAGAGAGTCATTGGTGCAATGAAAAGGAAAAAAATTATTGATGACTTTCGTTCCAATATATCTCAAGGTGCAGAAGCCGAAGAGATAAAACTAACAGACCTAGAAAAAGAAACATGTTTGAGAGCTGCAAAAGCTGTCAATGGTCAATGGGTTGGTGTTGACTTTATCCCAGCAAAGAACAGGGAGACAGGAGACCCATACATTTTAGAAGTAAATCACTCGCCAGGCACTCAAGGAATATCCGATGCATTAGGTGAAGAAGTATGTAAAACTATAGTCGAAGATTATCACGACAGAGAGATATGGAGAAAGAAGGCAACTGAATGTGGTGTTCTAGAGTCCATAGAAGTCGATGGTGAGACGATGACAGTTAAGTTGGACACTGGGAACAGTGCAAACGCATGTGCCCTTCACGCGGACTCCTATGAGGTCAGAGACAAGGTTGTGGTTTTCAAAAGAAATGGTAAGACCCATAAGAAACCTCTCGTAAGAATGATGAAACTTATCAAACCAGCAGAGGAAAGACCTATAGTCAAGTGTGAATTAAACTTCTTAAATACTATATATGAGCAAGAAGTAAGTTTAGACCAAAGAGGAAAGATTCCATTTTTGGCAAATAGAGATTTTATGAACAGAGCTAACCTAATGATTAATCCCAGTAGGAAGTTCTTATTGACTAACAAACATGACGAAGCAGACGATTAGTATACAAGACCGAATGAGGAACAAGGCAATCAACGCCTTGGATACTGTCGAGCTTCAAATAGATACTCTCATGGATACGAAGAAAACTTCCTTCTCCATGTATAAGTATCTTCGACAATTAGATTACAGTAGTCGTGTAGTTCAATACATGAAAGGTTTCACACATGAAACTGCATATGAAATAAAGAATGAAGAAGGTTGTGAACAGTTAGAGGAGGCATATAATTTTCTCACTGCAAGACAAAAGAAATATATTCTTAACAAGTTAGAGTCTTGGGAATCAGACATAGAGAAATACATTGACGAATATAAACCAGTTCGTAAAGTCAGAATCAAAACCCCAGCACAAATTGTCAAAAAGATTTCGTATCTTCCCGAGTGGGAAAAGTATAAATCTATTGACCCAACAGAAATACCTAGAGCAAGAATGTTATTTACCTATAACATATCAAGTAAGAAACTAACAAAGTATGAAGGTCATTTATCTGCAAGAGGTTCTCGTATCACTGGATATGAGTCATGCGTAGAAAAGACCTTGACAGATTTGACTTTGCTTGATAGACTAGTAGAAGGTGGTAATATTATTGCTTCAAAGTTTATGGACGAGATACCTCGTTCAAAAGAAAAAGAAGGAAACGATTTACCTACAAAGAATACATTATTGATAAAAGTGATTAAATGATTTTAATAGATTTTACTCAAACCATAATTGCTGGTTTGATGGCTCAGTTGAAAATAACTGACGGTGATATTTCAGAAGATATGTTAAGACACATGATTCTGAATTCAGTGAGGAATTATCAGAAGAGATATTCCGAAGAGTATGGTGAGATTGTGTTATGCACAGACGCAGCCAATCCATGGAGAAGAGATTACTTCCCACTATACAAAGCAAACAGAAAGAAAGCAAGAGAGAAGGACGATAAGGATTGGGGATTAATCTTTGATACATTACATAAAGTCAAAATGGAAATCAAAGAAAACTTTCCATATCGATACATGTATGTTGAGAACTGTGAGGCAGACGATATCATTGCAGTCCTTACACAACACGCATATATATTAGATACAGGTAAACCTACATTAATTGTAAGTGGTGATAAAGACTTTCAACAGTTGCAAAGATATGATAATGTTAAACAGTGGTCACCTAATCTAAACAAGTTTATAGAACCCGAAGACCCACAAGAGTTTTTAAAAGAACATATACTCAAGGGGGATAAGTCAGACGGTATCCCAAACATTCTATCAAATGATAATTGTTTGGACGAAGGTATAAGACAAACACCTTTAAGAAAACCTATACTAGAAAAGTATATGAGAATAACGATTCAAGCTGACGATAAATACTATAGGAACTATCTACGAAATCAAACATTAATTGATTTTGATTTCATACCTCAAGGGGTGAGTGATAGCATTATAACCGAGTATAATAATACTAAACCAGTCAAGGGTAAAGTATTTGATTACTTAAGAACTCATAGATTAAATGAGTTATTAAATCATGTAGAGGATTTTGCATTATGAGCGAAAAGAAAAGAGGAAGAGGGAGACCAAAAGGTTCTCCTAATAAACCAAAAATGGAATTGATTACGGAGAGACAAACTCTCACTAACAATGCAGATGTGTATGAGATTCTTTGTCAAGCAGATATAGTTGCACAGGAAGACGAAGCAAAAGCAATACACGGTCTAACAGTATTCAATGATAGGAACGGTGCAGTATTACCAATCCTTCGTTGGGCATTTGATAGTAATATCAATTCGACATTACCCGAGGGCCCCACTCCTTATAATAAGAATGAGGCACCAGCAACAGACCTTGCAGAAACTTCATTAAGGTTTGAACATAAACTGTTCAAATACTTTGTGACGGAAGAAGTTCCACAAACTCGTAGAGAGACTATGTGGATTGAATTGTTAGAAGGCATTCCACAAAAGGAAGCTGAACTAATGGAACTAGTGAAAGACGGAGTATGGCCGTTTCCAAATGTGACTAAAAGTCTTGCAGAAAAAGCCTTTCCGAATATCACATTTAACTAAATATTAATGTCCACAGAGACTATACATAAAATAAGGAAAGGGAACATTAACTTTCCAGTGTGTAAACTTTCTAGTCGAGTTGGACTCCATGGAGCTTAAATATGGCAGAAGAAATTAAAAGTGAATTTGCACAAGATAGTGCTACTCCACCCGAGAAGACAGAGTTAGAGAGAATACAAGAAAGAATCTCAAGCTACAAAGTAGGTATATCACCGAACACTGCTCTGTTCATTCAGAACCTAACTAAACAATCTTTAGAAAGTCCAACCAAGGTTGAAGACCTAGACGCATATGTTGCAATTAGGAATGAACTTACAGAAGGATTAGCTGAATATCAAAGACAGGTTCAGAGTGCTCAAAGGAGAATGACTCAACTACAAGAAGAACATGTTCTTGCAAAACAAAAAGAACTTGCAGACAAAGAACAGAATCTTATTGAGAGTAGAGACGCTGAAAGACAGAGAAGAAAATCTGTAGAAGATAGACTTGCACAAATGGAAGCAGTTCTAAAATCACATGGTATCAATTTAGACTTGAATCAAGACGGTGTAGTTGGATTACAAGAAGGACAACCTCAAAAGAATCTAACACCCGAAGAACTTGCAGAGGTCAACAGTATCATTCAAGACAGATATGTAAATGATACACAAAGTAAAGTGAGTCGTGCATTTGAAACTGCAAGAGCATTGAACCCTGAACCTACAGACCAAGATAAGTTTGACGCAAAGGTTGAGGCAACTAAAAAGTCTTTTAAAGAATGGGAAGAAGCACAACAGACAATCGAACTAGAAGTTCCCGAAGACGCAAAGGGAACGGAAGATTTTGATTCAACTGTAGAAGAAGTTGCAAAGGCAAACGAGAATGTTCCATTCCAACCAGAGCCACAAGCAGAAACTAAAGTTGCACAAGACGGTGCAACAATTCCACAGTCTCATACAACACAACCCATACTAGGTGGTGGTAATGCACCAAACCTAAAGGGTGTTCGAATGGTTGAAGAAGACAACATAAAAGAAGTTGACGAACCACAGGAAGAAGAATTCGAAGAAGTCACTATTCCAACAAGAACAGAATTAGAAGGGTATACAAAAACCAAAATCAAAGCAGAAGCAAAATCATTAGGATTCGATGTGAATATTAAAGATACTAAAGCTGACATGATTGATTCTTTTGTAAACCAAACAGAAACCTTTATTCAAGACTTACAGGATAGTGGAGAGTTTGTTTCTGCACAAACAGATGAGGAAGATAATGCTGAAGAAACTGACTCCAATNTTAGAGACGGTGGATACTTCAATTAATGGTGAAGTCCTTCCCCATAAAGTTTCACAACAATCAAAGTTATACGATTCTGTAGAACTACACAAAAACAGAACCGACTTACAGAGGTTTAATATCCCATGGGATTATGCCAACAAAGTCGGTTTTCGTTGGGACGATAAAATCTATGTCGTCCTTGAAGATAACAAACTTATTTTTTCAAGATTCAATCTAGAAGACTCTACAGAATATCCTATATTCTTTTCTTCGATTGGTGGAGACCCTAGGTCTACTATTCTTGATAGAGATACAGATAATGTTTACACTCTAATTCAAAGTGAAAGGTCACCTTTTCATATAGGTGAAGAAATAAAATTTAATTATGTTCATGAACAGGGAGACATAGAGAGACATCTCATGGTCGAACATGTCTAGGAATATTCCTATAACTGCTGTAGACCAATTTGATTTCCTAGAACATAGAAGGGAACAAGAAAAGAAACATTGGCATGATAAAGATTTTACCCGACCTCTTGATTCAATTCTTACGGTTGAAATTAATACTACTGAGCTGTGCAACAGGACATGTGTCTTTTGTCCAAGACATGACCCAACAGTATTTCCCAACAGGAATCTCCACCTTACAGTTAAGGGTGCTCAAACCATCGCGGAAGAATTAGCAGACAATCAATATCGAGGTAAAATATCATTCAGTGGGTTTGGAGAAAATCTTCTCAATCCCAACTTCATAGATATAGTAAAAGAGTTTCATTTTCATTTACCCACTGCAACATTAGAATGTAATACAAATGGTGATAGGTTAACAAAAGATTATGTAGAGAATTTGTTTAGAGCTGGTCTTGATTTACTATACATAAATCTTTATGACGGGATAGAACAAATAGAACATTTTGAATCTATGTTGAAAGATACTAGAGAAGACAAATATAAATTTAGAATGCACTGGGGCGACTTCGAGAAACATGGACTGATACTTAATAATAGAAGTGGTGTCATTGATTGGGTTGGTATAGAAGAGACTGATATAAAATCTTTACAGGGTAAACCATGTCATTATCCTTTCTATAAAATGTTTGTTGATTGGAACGGTGATGTTTTATTCTGTTCTAACGATTGGGGAAGAGAACATGTTGTGGGTAATCTTTTAACAATGTCTCTACATGATGTTTGGTTTAGTAAACCTATGACAAAGATTCGTAAGAGATTAATGAAAGGAGATAGGAGTCAATCTCCATGTAATAAATGTAGTGTTGACGGTTCGTTATTTGGTAAACCGTCTTTTGAATTAGTGAGGAATTATTATGAAGGTAGCAATAACAGGGACTAGTGGTCTTGCAAAAGTAATCAAAGATAAACTAGAAGGACAAGACATAAAGGTATCTACTCCGAGAGTTGAAGACCTTACAATGAATGGAACTAACTGGTGGGGATTTGATTATGATAATTCCAATCATGTAGATATTCTAATCAACTTTGCACACCAAGGTTTTGACCAAACTAGGATTCTAGAGATTACACACCAAGCATGGAAAGACGATAGAAGTAAGTATCTAATTAATTTCAGTTCTCGAGCAGCTCAACCAAACATATCCAAAGGTCATGTTTATGCAGCTGAAAAAGCTGCACTCAATCACCTTGCAAATAATCTAACTTATAATTCTGATAGAAAGTATAGAATGACAACCTTGAATCTAGGTCTCATGAACAATGACGATTTACCAAGTCTATCACATGGTGAAGTTGCAGAATTAGTTTCGTGGTTGATTGCAAATCCAAATATAGAAATTACAGATATGACTGTGTCTGCACATGCAAACTATAGAGAAGTTCAGAACGATAAACAAACACTAAAAGAAGCATTTGAACTTGCAGAGAAGTATAAATAATAGTATGAGCGGAGAAATAGAATACAACGATTTTGGATTTACTGCTTTAGACGGAGACGAACTTAAGAAAGTTGATGTATCAATATCAAGTTCAACAAACGAAGCAAAAGCAGTTATTGAAAAACTAGACGACTTTATCAGACCTTTACTTGAGAACCTTGCAAAGGATTCTGATAAGGAATATATCTACTGGCCTAACCGTGTCGATATCATAAACAAAAAAATCCTCGAATTAGATAAAATTAAAGCAGGATTATAAAACCTAAAAACCCCTTTACAATGCCATAGGCTTTTTCGTATAATGTATCCAATACAAACTAATGGAGATTTGTTATGGATTCTATATACGATAGATATGAGGACAAGATTGTCCGTATGGGAAGAAACTTAATCACAATGTGTGAGAAGAATGAGTTATTCCCAAAGAATGATGAAATGTGGAATGCAGCTGTGACTGCTGGAAATAAGTTAGTCACGACTGGAACTACATGGTCTAGATTTCAAGGTGCAGAAGACCTTAATGATTTAGAGAAGAAAGCTGTCCAGTTTTATTTGGACAAATATGGCCTTGACTATGAGGCCCAAAAAATGTTATAATACTTGTATAGATTGGAGAGTAATATGAAAATATATGAGTATGAAGTAAACGAGATTGGGAAGAACGGTTCTTCCCTCAAAGGATATGTGAACACCACATACGACAAACTGGTTTCCATTCTAGGGAAACCTTCTTACACAGACGCAGACCCTTATGCAAAGGTGAGCTGTGAATGGAACCTAACAGTAAAGGTCGAAGACCCATACGATTCAGAAGATTACACTTACGAAGACATTGCAATATACAGCTGGAAGAATGGTTGTATTCCTTTGGACGAGTGTCGTTGGAATGTAGGTGGTTTCAGTTTTGAGGCAGAGGAGATTGCACAAACAATCCTCGACAACTCAATAGAACCAGTATATAGTGAGGTTGCATAGTTTAGGGTCGAAAGACTCGGGGACGGGATAATGGGTCAAGTATCACAAAATCCACAAGCATTTACACGATTGATGTGTGAGACCCACCCTCCCTTTTTTTGCCTTGACAGTGAGTGTAGCTTTTTAGTATAATATAAACATGATGAGATTTATACAAAAACACGGACTTCTAGATAGTGATTTTATTTTCCCTATGTTAGGAGTATTTTTATTATTATTTTTAGGAGAGACTATATGAATAAAGAATTGAAAGTGTTAGTCGAGAAACTTTGTGAGGACTTGACTAGTGCATTGAACCAAAGGTTCGAACACACCATAGGTGTGACTACTCACAGTTATTCCGTAGGTCAAAAATACATTCGTATTTTTTCGGAAGAAGATGGTTCTCCGCGTTCTGCATGGGGATTTATTAACAAGAAAGAATTTCAGAAAGGTGCAACAGGTATCACTTTCAAAGAAGGTGATGTTCTTAAGTGTGCTGGTTGGAACACTCCAGCTCTGAATGCACCAAGGGGTAATCTCTTTGACGGATATGAAATATATCCAAACACAATGAGAATGTTTGGCCCTGATTATTTGAGGTAATTATGAATCATTATAAAATTTTATCAGAGACTTCGGGTGGTAAACTAACACCCGAAGAAGTTTACAATTTAGAAACCTATGGTGTAAAACACCCTCGTGAGTTTGCACCCGAAGAGGAAAATCTAAAAGAAGGTGAATGTGTATGTGGGACTATCGATTGTCCTACTGAATATTCATGTCATACCAGTGGATACTAATGGATATTTTATTTGGAATAATCATGTTCGTTTTCGCTGGAATGTTTTGCTACATGAGTTGTCATGTGGTCGAAGAAGAGAGACAAGGTAAAAGAATACGATTACCTTGGGAGTAATATGTTAGAACTAATTGGATTGTTAACCGTTATATACATTGGGATAAAAGTTTTTCCTAGTGTTCTTAAGTTTACAGTAAAGCTTGCAGTTGCAATCTTAATAATAATCTTGGGAGTTTTAACATATTTTTATTTTTTTCCACCCACTATGCAGATACTAATTGCATTTAAAAGTGGATTAATGTTTGGAGGCATATCATGACGGAATTTTATTTACTATTTGCATTTGCAGTTTTTGGACTTCCCTTACTATTTCTATGGGTTGATTTAGTATTCTTGGGAAGTTTTTTAGTTGCAAATTTTTTAACACTGGAGAAACGAGAACCCCTCAATGTTCAGATAACGATATCAGAGTATCTAAATTATCTTGTTGACCGTTCTAGTTTTTTAGATAAATTATCTACAAAGTGGGACAAGGACTTTGTAAACGAACATTACTTTGGAGGTTGTAAGTATGTTTCAAGATTTTAGAACAACTATATTTTGGTTTGTAATGGGTTGTGTCCTAGGATTTTCAATAGGATTTTTCTCACCTAAAGCTTATGGTGCTGACGAAAACAATGAGGCATATTGTCTTGCAAAAAATTTGTATTTCGAAGCTGGGAATCAGCCGTTGGCAGGCAAACTTGCTGTTGCCCATGTAGTGAGAAATCGAATGGAGTCTTGGCAGTTTCCTAATACATATTGTGATGTGATATATGAAGCAAAAGAATGGAGAACTTCTTGGACAGGAAATGTAATTCCTAAATTAGGAATGTGTCAATTCAGTTGGTTCTGTGACGGTAAGTCAGACGAACCTAAAGACAGTAAGACATGGGAAGAGTGTTTAATGATTGCACAATCTTTTATCAAAGAACCAAATGCAATAGATATAACCGAGGGTGCAATGTGGTATCACGCAGATTATATCTTACCCTACTGGGCAGAACACTTGAACGAAACAGTTTATATTAACAATCATATATTTTACAAATGAGTCAGAAACAAGCACAACAAAAAATACCTAGTAAAAAAGAACTAGAGTTGAAAAAGAAACAAGCACAAGATAGAAGAAATGGTTGAACTTGCACAATTACAAGACGGACAATTAGTCTATGGGACTTATGAAGAAGTCGAGGAGTATGCAGACAAAGAGGATACATGTGTAGAACATTACTTCGACCATGTAAATCCTTCGACTGTTTATGATAAATTCAAATGGGTTGGTAAAGGGTTGTCTAACCCTTTTGCAGTGTCAGTTCCTTTTGATTATAGAGAATCAAGAACCAAGGGAACCTTTAATACCCGTGGAGTGAATACGGACAAATGGTAATATGAATATTTTTTACTTACATAAAGACCCAGTAAAATCTGCAAAGTTGCATTGTGATAAACATGTATGCAAAATGATTATCGAGTATGCACAAATGTTATCTACTGCACATAGAATGTTGGACGGCAGTGAATACATAAGTCAGACATTAGGTGGTCGAAGAATCAAAAGGTGGAAACACCCTAACTCAAATATGGAAGGAGTCTTATACAAAGCTTCTCATATCAATCACCCGTCAGCACAATGGGTTCGTGAATCTGCAATTCAGTATCAATACATGTATGATATGTTCGTTGCATTATGTGATGAATATACATACAGATATGGTAAGGTTCATATGACTGATTCTAAACTACGAGAACTGTTAAACGAACTTCCTAGAAACATTCCTTTGGGTGATTGGAGACAACCACCACAAGCTATGCCTGACGATGTGAAGACAGAATGTAGCCTTGAAGCATACCATAAATACTATCAAGTTTACAAGAGTGGATTTGCAAAATGGACTAATAGACCTGTTCCAAATTTTATGCAATTCCAAGCACACGCAGGATACGCTTCATAATGCCTTTATACGAATTTTATAACGAAGAGATAGACGAAAGATACGAACTTATGATGACCTATGATAATAAGGTCAAGTATCTCAAGAAGAATCCCCATGTAAAAGAAATCATTGGAGCTCCACAAATAATCGGTGGACATGGTGACCGTGTAAAGATTGACGGTGGATTCAAAGATGTTTTAAATAAGATAGGTGACGCACACCCAGGCTCCGAAGTTCACTCTAGACATGGAAGTAAAGATATTAAAAGAGAGAAGTCTGTAAAGACTATCAAAAAGCATATGGACATACAGTCTCGTAAGTGATACAATATAACTATGACTCAAGTGAGAACAACCCTATATGATATTCCCGAACTAGAGAATATCCAACTCAAAACAGAAACAAGAAACGGTAAAAGACATTATATAGATGACGCTGGAAATGCATATCCAAGTGTCACCACCGTAGCAAGTCTATTGACTAGAGAACATATTAAGTTGTGGAGAGAACGAGTCGGTGAGAAAGAAGCAAACAAAGTATCCACCATGGCTGCAAGAAGAGGAACAAAGTTTCACCAACATGTCGAAGACTATCTTCGAAAAGAAAAAGATTTTATAGAGTTTGATAATATACTTCAAGAGGGAATGTTTAAAGCAGTTCAACCAGTCCTCGATGAGATAGTTCCACTTGCGTTAGAAGCACCACTATGGAGTCCTAATTTAAAAATGGCAGGACGCGTAGATTGTGTAGGAATGTTTGACGGAAAACTATGTATTATCGATTTTAAATCAAGTGCAAAGATGAAAGAGGAACACATGGCAGAACCATGGTTTATTCAAATGACAGCTTATGCACTTATGGTGGAAGAACTAACTGGTCACCCTATCGAAGAGTGTATGGCTCTAGTTGGTGTGGAAGGTATGAATACTTTTCAAATGTTCTTCTGTAATCCTGTAGAATATGTCGACAAGTTGGTTGACTTGAGAAGACAATATACAAATTTATATGGTGTATAATGATAAGTAGAAAAGAATTTACGGAACAAGTAGAAAGATTATTAACAAAGGGTAAGGGTTGTGATGTTATGTCAGCCATTATCAAAGTTTGTGAATTGAACAATATTGAACCCGAGAGTGCAAAGAGATTAATTTCTAATCCTCTAAAAGAAAAGTTAGAGGCAGAAGCAACTGGGTTGAATATGATAAACCGAACCTCAAGAAGTCAATCGTCTTTGTCGGGGTTTTTTAAAGGAGATTAATTATGGAAAAAGGTGATACAGTCACAGTGGTGACCATTAGTGGAGAGTATGTTGGTATACTAGAATCCCAAGAAGACTTGAAGGTGACTTTAAGTAAACCAAGAATGATAATCCAATCCCAAGAGGGTATGGGTTTTGCAAGAGGTGTTGCAGTGACGGGTGAAGAGAATCCCGAGACGGTGACATTTATGAATCCAGTGTATATCATTCCTACTAATGAACAAGTAAGTAAAGCACACACCGAGGCAACAACTAATATACAATTAGTTAAGTAATGACAAGTCGTGAAGGATATGATGCATACACACTTTATCTTGGTATAAAGCTACACTTCTATTCTAAAGACTATAACTTTGTCAGATACAACGGGAAAGTAAAAGCAGATATCAACTCGTTTGTAAAAAGAAAAGACAAATATCATTTTGGTAAACTATACAAAAAATACAAGAACAATCTACAAGATTTCTATATTGCAAATCTATCTGTTTACGACCTTTGGGCTGGTGACCTTCTAGACAATGAGTGTGAGGGAAGATACAGAGAATGGAAGAAGAGACAACAGAAGTTAAAGTATATGTTCGAGACAGAAGTATCAGACCAAATCAGAAAGTATAAAATAGATACATTACTCAAAGTAAACAAAGGACAACACCCTAGACTATTGAAAGCTTATCTAGGAAGTGAGATAAGTCTTGAGACACTTTGTATCATGGACGAGATAATCGGATTCAGTAAAGACTGGGAGAGACTCATACAAGAGAAGGTGGTATATCCTGATGTTCATATCAAGATAAACAAATACAAAGCTTTCTTGACTTACCCACAACAAGAATATAAAGAGAGGTTGATAGAACTATGCTCTACATAGTGGGTAATGGGCCAAGTCGAAAAGACTTTGATTTAGAAAAAGTTCATGCTTATGGTTGTGAGTGGTATGGGTGTAATGGAATATATACCGAGGCAGTCCCCGACTTATTATTCGTTCACGACATTCCCGTCCAACATGCAGCTTTCGAAGCTGGAGTTTACAAAGACATGCCGATTGCCGTGGGAGATTGGAACCCCATGGAAATGGAACTATATGAAGATATAAAGTTTATGCATGAGACCATGCCTGTGAGATTAATCGAAAATCGTTCCGAGGACGACACACATTTTGTAGTTCAAGGGGAAGGTGAAGAGGTATATCTTACTAGCTATAATAGTTCTCTGGGCGACAACATTATTATGTATAATTATCCAAAGCTCAAGAACACTTTTTGTGGAATAACTGCATTAGGATATGCAGCTGAACAAGGACATAAGAAGATAACATTAGTAGGTTTCGATGCACTAGACCCTAGTATAGATAGTGTAGGAAATGTATATGAAAATACAGGACTGCTTAAATATAAGACTAAATATACTAAAGAAGATACAATTTACTGGATTCAAAGATTTCAGTTTGTGTCTTTATTGAAAGATAAGTTGTTTGACGACATAGAAGTTTTTTTCAAAAACCCACTAGACAAAGAACAACCTATCATATATAATGAACTTACTTATTACGAAAATAGTAAGGATAGGTGGTCATTAGGAGAAAGTTCTCTTTTTGACTTTCAATAAAATGCTAATACAATGCGATACGAGGAGATACAATGTCGACATCATTAGATAAATTACGCGCAGCAATGGAATCTGCGTCTCCAACTCAAGGAGAAAAAAAGTCCTATTCCGATGAAACAATGTGGAAACCTGAACTGGATAAAACTGGTAATGGGTTTGCAATCATTCGTTTCTTACCTACACCCGAAGGAGAAGAAATGCCTTGGGTCTCATACTGGGATCATGGCTTTCAAGGCCCTGGCGGTTGGTATATAGAGAAGTCTTTGACTACTCTTAACAAGAAAGACCCTGTGTCTGAATATAATACCCAGTTGTGGAATACAGGTATTGAAGCAAACAAAGACCAAGCAAGGAAACAGAAGCGTAGACTTCATTATGTTTCTAATGTCTATGTTGTTTCAGACCCAAAGAATCCCGACAACGAAGGTAAAGTATTCAAATACAGATACGGTAAAAAAATCTTCGAACAGTTGAAGGAAGCAATCTCACCTCAATTTGAGGACGAGGCTGCAATCAATCCTTTTGACTTAAGAGGAGAAGGTGCAAACTTTAAAATTAAAATTAGAAAAGTTGACGGTTATTGGAACTATGATAAGTCAGAGTTCGATACACCAGCACCACTTTTTGATGACGAAGCTAGACTGAATGAGATAAATACTCAAACACATTCGTTATCAGATGTGATATCACCAAATGAGTTTAAGTCTTACGAAGAACTCAAAGAGAAACTAGATAGAGTTCTAGGTCTCACTGGTGGTGTAAGTAATTCTACAGCAGAATCAATTGCAGAAGACCAAGAAGAAGTGCCTTGGGCAAATGTAAACACTGAAACTGTTGCAGATGAACCTGTAATCGCATCAGCAGAAGCTTCTGTAGGTGAATCAGAAGATGACGCGATGGATTACTTCAAGAAGTTAGCTTCAGATAGTTAATTTCTAATTTGGGGTGGTCGTGTTTTATAATGTGTCCTTGAAACAGACGACCACAACACGAAGACCGTGGAAAAAATTGGGGGTGCTTCGTAAGGGAAAGGTTGACGGCAACATTGCGGGTCAATCGGTTAAGAACGGGTTGCTGTAAGGCGTGGGGTGACTTAACACTTTATTATTATGAAGAGTGAATACTACAAAAACATATTACCATTCAACGAGAATGAAAGAGTCGTTGACCAGTTTGGTTGGAATCCACAATCAGTAATAACACCTTCTAAATCTTCAAAGAACAATTGGGAAGACGCATACCTAACTGCATATGAAGAGAAGAGAGGAATATGTGAAAGACTTCCAAATGGATTAATGATGTCAGAGTTTCATGCTGGACTAGCAGAGAATCTAATTCATTATTGGAGTATGGTTGGGGATACAATAGTAGACCCTTTTGCTGGAAGATTGACAAGAGCATTTGTTTCTCAATCTCTAGGAAGACAATACTTTGGATATGATGTTTCACCTACAACAGTTCAGAAGGTTAGAGAAGAATTAAAAAGACATGAATTAGACGCAGTGATTCATGAAGAAGACGGGTGTGAAATGAATGCAACTCCCGATAACTTTGCACACATGATTCTTACTTGTCCACCATACGGTGATATAGAAAAGTATGAGAGTGCAACAGGTCAGTTATCAGACATAAGAGATTACAAAAAGTTCTGTGATAGAATACAAGTATGTGGTGATAACATGGAAAGAGTTTTAGTCCCAGGCGGTTTTTGTGTTTGGGTATGTGGTGATTGGAGACGAGGTGGTCAATATAGACCCTTCCATTCTGATTGCATAAATATGTTCACTAAATCGGGACTAATATTACATGACATTATAGTCATGAAGAACGATACTATCTTTGCAGCTTTACAAATGGGTAAGTGTGCAAGTAAAAGATATACAAGTAAAGTTCATGAATACATTTTAGTATTCCGAAAAGAAGGGGAACTAGTTTCTAGTTCAGATAAGATTAAAAACAAAGAGGAATCTTTAGAACAATTTTTTAAATAATGCCAAGTGTAAAACCAAGAATAAATCCGAAGAATAAAAATGTCGAACCATTTGACAGAATGCTTCGTAGATTTAAAAAACAGTGTGAGAGAGCAAACATTGTGAATGAGGTTCGTGATAGACAATATTATGAGAAACCAAATCAGAAGAAACATAAAAAGAATCAAGAAATTGCACGAAGAAAAAAACTTAATGCACACAGGGAAGCACTCGCACAATCTAGAAGAAAGTGGGGCCCACTTGGGTAAAGGTTCAAAGAGACGACCTCAAGTTGTCTCTGAAAAAGATTTTCAAGATGCATGGGATAAGATATTCCCTAGAAAAATCACACCTAAACATGGACAGACTTCCGTCCATAAAGATAAAACCAAATATAATCGTAAGAGTCTTAAGCAGGAACTGCTGAAAGACGGGAACCAGTAGGGTCTTCGTTCCTAGGTGTAGGACGACCTTGTTGGTATGTATTATTGTTTGTTGTTGACCCCATATTATTTTGAACCACTGAATTTACTGTTGCAGAAGGGTCTGCTCCAGCAGCTCTTTCTGCTTCTACAGCGTCTCTTGCGTCTGTTATTTGACCAACTGGTGCATTAGGGTCAACTGGTGCAAGGTCTGCTCCCCCTGCTTCAGCCTCTGCTCTCATTCTTGCCATTTGTTCTGTTATGATTTCATTATCTCTGGCAACTAAAAAGTCAGAAGAATAATCTTGGGTATCTTTGTAGTCATATTGACCACCTTCCATATCTCTTCGAGCATCACTGTAAACAAATTTATCCATTTTACCTGACCTTATTTTTTCTGCTCGAACTTTATTACCTTCTTCTCCCAAGTCATTCTTTGCTTCCATTTCTGCAAGGTATTTCTCTCTGTCATCGATTACTTTTCTTGCAAATTTTTGTTGTTTGTCTAACTGTTCATCACTCTTATCTTCCAATCCAGTCGGAGTTGCAGTGGTTGTTTCTTTCTCTTCTTTCTTTTTCTTTCTCTCTTCTTGTCTTGCTCTAATCTCTTCTAATTCTTTTAAGTCCTCATCACTTGCAAGGAATGGAATTGCAGTTTTCATTTGTAGGATTTTTTCTCTTACTGCATCGAATATCATTTGGAATGTATTGACAAATGCGTCTTTAATGTTTTGAATGATAGTAGATATTCTTTCTTTTATGAATGCAACCTTTTCTTGAATATTTGTTTTAATATCTTCGAAGTTTTTAACGAGATACAATACACCCAATACGAGGGCTGCAACAGCAATGGCAATTGCAACACCGATTGCAATGAACGGTGCAGCTGCAACAAGGAATGCACCTACTGCTGACATAACACCTGCGATTAAAGTTCCCGCTGCAACAACAAAGGCAGGGATTACTGTGACTAATTTTATAATACCAGTGGTAAAGGCTGCAGCTGCATAGGCAAGTGTTGCACCTATGAATGTGAAACTAGAAGCAATAAATCTTACTGTTGCTGAAGCAAGTCCACTTGCAAATGTTAATGTTGCAGAAATAAATCCACCGATAGAAGCCATGAGTGCAGTGAATCCACCGAGTATCGCTATGGCTGCACCTTGAAGTGCAGTTCCTATTGTGACAAATACACCACCTATTACTCGAAGACCACCTTTGAGAAATTGCATGACAGAAGTAAAGAATGCACTTGCGCCTGCCATTAGAGTTGAACCAGCGTCTTTAACTTTTGCAGAGAATCCTTCCTGTGCTTTCTTTATGACATTACCGTCTTTATCTAATTCTTCTGATGTTCCTGACCACCACTCATTTAATTGACCACCTAGGTCAACCTCTTTACCAGTAAAGAATTTTGTAGTGACTTTTATAGCTTCGTTTGCAATCTTGAAAGGTGCCATGACTAAATCACCAACTGCTTTAACAGCTGCAACTGCATCATCAATATACTCTCCGATATCAACGATACCACCTGTGAGTTCTTTGATTGCTTCATTTGATTTAGCAAACTCTTTTTTAAGACCTGAAAGTTCAACAGAACTATCTCTACTAGGGTCTGTCTTTTTTTCTAATTGTTTGAATTGTGCTTTCTTAAAGTTGTCTCCAAACGATTTAAAGGCACCACTGATATCTGCCATACCCGAAGATACCATGTCTGCACCTTTCTTGAAGTTATCTTCTACAGAACCGAATACACCTTCGATATCGTTATTGACTCGTTCAAATGTTGTAGAAAATCCAAATCCATCTGATGCAGCTGCTGCGAAAGTAGCCTTTCCATCACTGTATGCTTTAGCAACTTCATAGAGAGCATATTGAGCTTTTGTTCTTGACTCTTCATATTTGACTCGGGCTTTTTCTTCTTTATCCTTCGCGAACANATACTTNTAGGATTCGTCTAATGCTTGCTTCGCCTGTTTTTCAAATAAATCTTTGAATGTTGCCATTGGTTATTACTCTTCTTCTACAGCTTCTTCTACTAAAACTTCTTTACCGTCAATTCTATCTTGAAGGTTTTGAACTTGTTGTTCCCAAATTTCGAGTGCATTTTTATATGACTCTTTTGCAGATTCCAATTGGTGTTCTTCCAAACCGTCTGCAATTAATTCAGGTTTCATGTTCATCAGATTTTCCATTTTCTCGTTTAAATCTGCCATGTTGTCTCCCTATTTTTTATTGTTGTCTGAATCATGTTCCTTGGCTGCACTGTTAACATATAGTCCAAACCAAGCAGCTCCTGCTCCAACAAGAATCGATATCAAACCTGATTGTTCCATAGTTGGTGCTTCTAAATCGAGGAACCACATAACCACAAAGTAAATTAAGAATATGTAAACACTTAAAAATGCTCTTGGCCATATTCTCCAAGCGTCAACTGCCTTTGCAAGAAATATGTATCTCTGCCAAGGGTTAACTTTACTATCATGTTCCAACTCCCAAATTTTTTGTTTGAGGTCGTTGTTCTCTGTCACCATTTCCATAAACTTACTTAAGTCTATTTCAACTTCATTCCTACTCATGTCACCCGAAAATTTTTCTCTATCGGACATATCTTTCTCCTATCTAGTTCTTTGACGAGAGTTTCTTTGTCTTTCTTTCTCTCGTTCTTCTTCAAGATGATTGAGAAGTAGTTTGATGTATATTTCCCTTTCCCAAGGTATCATTTCATCTAGTTCAGTTAATGAATACTTGTGGTGTTGCATTAACTGAAAGTTAGTGTTATAATAATTTAGTAAGTTCTCATGTGAAAGGGCTACTAAAAAAAATTCTGTAATCCTATAAGAACCTTCTCAATAGGTTTTCCACATGTATTACATTTTGCACTAACATCTTTTTGTAGTCTTGGTAATGACTGAAAGAAACCACCTAGTTTTTCTAATTGTTGAACAGTTAAATTCTCTACGAATTCAGTTAGTTCTTTATCAGAAGTATCTTTTGCTAAAAAGACATCTTCTTCTGTATAGATTGACTTAATTGATTTCTTTATCACTTCAACAGTTTGAGAACCTTGGTCGAGTCGTTCTACTCCACCCATATCTCCAACTGTAGGATATCTAAACTCGATACCTATTTCATCATTAATCATAATCTTCATTTCAGGTTCGTCACCTACTACTTCAACTTCATCTATGTTAACGACTGTATCACCTGTTCCTCGACCTTCGTCTGGGCAACTGGTGTCATTACAAGTCAGCTTAATATTTGCAGTTTCACCTACACTCTTTGCTCTTATCTTAAGGAATAGATATTCCATATCGATAATAGGCAAAGTTTCAGGTTCAACTTCTTGGAAGGTCACAGTCCTTATCAGGTCTTTGATTGCTTCCATAGTTTTACCTTCGTCATTTTCCTCTTGAGCAAGCATAAGTAATTTCTGCTCTTTCACTAGGAAAGGACGAAACTTCACTTCTTTTCCGTCACTTGGTAAACTAATTGTATACTTCGGTGCCGATTGTATTGGTAAAGCCATAATATATTTCCTCTATGGGGTTTTAACCACCCCTTCTTTTATTAGTTATAAACTCGGGATTTATGTCCCGACCTATAGTCCCAGCACGAGTTATATACGAATCTACTTTAGATAGATTATTTAATATATCTCCTGCCTTTGAATTAAATCTTGATGCAACCTTGAGTGAATCAAGAATTGCGTCAAATACTCTTCTTCCTTTATTTAGTCTGCTTATAGAAAAGTTTGAATCCATCGGTTGTGTTAGTTGAATTGAATCTGTGGTCTCGGGATATTCTACACTAAAATATCTGTAATTCATGTTAACACTAAACTTCAACAATGTATCTGTCTGTTCTGTATCGAGTGACATATCGTCATACGAAGTTGGGAAAGCTTCATGGAATGTATATTTCATTGCAACAGTTCCGTCTTTTCTCAAAACAAAAACTGAAAATTCACAGTTCTTTGCATATTCGTCATAGAATCTGAATACCGTATTCATTCCTTTTAGTTCACTATTCGTTTCTATATTTGAAGAGTGAACCATTTTTAACCATTCCTCTAAAATAAATCTATCTAGAAAAAATGGGTCACAATAAAATGTTAGACTTACAGTATCTCCAAAGAAAACATTTCCTGTTGGCATACTTCTATCTGGGCCAAATGTTGAATGTTCTACTATATCTATTTCTTTGCCTGGCAGTGTGACAGCTTGACACATAACATTTAATGTATCTGCATAGGGGCCACAACCTTGTAATCCACTCTGTAATAATGCTTGACCAAATCCTTGAGGTAATGAATGGAATGAAACAAAAAATCTGTTCGATACTATCGGTTGTCCTATGTATGATTTAATTCTGTCAGTAGTTGTTTTACCGTATTCAGGGTCGTTTAAATATGATTCGACTGGTGGTTTTCCTCTATACTTGTCGTTAATTGCCATTAAAATTTCCTCTTACTCTCTTTATAAACTGTGTTTGCATTCTCACCCTTGAATTTCTGCACGGGCAACATAGTGACCAAACTCCAATGTTCAGGCATTATTTGACAAACCATTGAATCTATATTTTTGTAATAGTATTGTTTGACACATGGTTTTGCCCAACGAAGTCTACTAACACCTTTTATAAATTTATAAAAAACTCTTATTCTTGTATCTTCTGGCTTATCTCTATTTTCATTTATAAATCCAAACAATGCTTCCATTAAGAACACTCTATACTTTGGTGATATGTAATGAAAATTTAATCCTAAAAATCCAGTTGAATATCTTTTTAAACACATTACAACTGGGAAGTTATCATAGTATGGTAATTTATCTTTAGTCTGTGCATCGTAATAAAACATGTAAAATTTACCAAGTTCTATTCTCTTAACAAAGTTCTGATTCTCTTTCATGATAGAATCAGGTGTTCTTCTTATTTCTCTTATGTTAATTCTAAACCATTGTAAAGATTCACGAACCCCAACTTTATTGTTTAAATCATCTAACTGACTTGGTCGAAGTATTGTCTTACTCTCGAGAGCTTCGTTTTTTTGGTCGATTAAATCTTGGAATAGACTAGCCATAGTCTATTATTTATGATAATTGTTGTATAAAGTGAAGTTTTCTTTTTCAATTATTTTTTTATTTGGCATGAAATCTAGGAAGTGTCTACAGTCCTCTATACCGACATGTCCTACAATTTTGATATTAGACTCCTCTTTACCGAATAAGTCTTCTAGAATCGGGTCACAGGTGCCTTCTAGGGTGGCTTTCTTACCGCCAAAACACTCAATAGTGTCTTTTACTTGACCATAGAGTTCTGTTCTCTCCTCTCCGACATGGACTTCTAGTTTATCTTCAAACTTTGCAAAGAATAAAGACCTTTCAGTATGGTGACTATAGAGTTTCCACCATTCTTCAAAGGTTAATTTTGGTAAATCTATCTTATCTCCTATATCCCATAATACAAAGTCCTCGTTTGAGTCTGTATATTCTATTGCATGAACTCTAAACTGGCCTGGGTGAGCAAACCAATAGTGTTTATTCTCTTTTAAGATTGCCTGTGGGACTGAATAGAGACCTTGAGTCTTGATACAATCTACTAACCATTGAAGTTTTACTGCATGAAAGAAACAATTCCTATGGTGGTCTTCCATAAATTCATGAAACTTACTTTCTTCAANGTNTAGATTCCAACCATATAGAAAATACAACCCGTAAAAGTCAATACTCTCCATACGGAACTCGTCTTTATACATTCCTACATTGTTGTATAGGCCTTCTGCCTTTGCACGGTCAAAAGATATGAGTTTTGGATTTGATTTTAAGTATGGTGTAAACAATTCTTCGACTTGTTCGTCTGTTAGTTGTCTTCCCTCATGGTCTTGGACTGCAATATGTTCTATAGGCATTAGTTATAACTCTTAATTTTTAATTCAACCAGCTTCAAATCGTCAGGTGTATCTACGGATAGGCCTTCGTCTTCAACTCTAATCATTTTTACTACAAATCCATTCTCTAGATATCTTAACATTTCAACATTTTCTTCTAATTCATTTTTGTGTCTATCCATATGTGGAAAAACTTCTAACATATTTCTTCGATATGCATAAAGACCTAATTGTTGGTTCCTAGAAATAGGAAGTCGACTATAATATAATGCATGATTATCTTTGTCCATGACAACCTTAACTACATTTGGGTCAGTTAACTTGTATTCTTGGTCGACTTCGACATATGCATTCACGATATCAGTCGAATCGTCAAAGTCTGTAATCATTTGATTGATTGCCTCGGGATTAATCAAAGGTTCGTCTCCCTGTATGTTGACAAAGATATCCCCGTCTAGTAAACTCAAAGCTTTTGCACACCTGTCTGTTCCAGTTGCACATTCTTCTTCGATAACTATACACCTCATTTCTTGTTTTGAACAATAATTAGATATTCTTGAATCGTCTGTTAGAACTACAACAGTGTCAAGTTCTTTTGCCATACAGGCACGGTCATATACCCTCTTTATCATGGGTATATCACAGATATCTACAAGGGGTTTACCTTCGAATCTTGTTGATTTCCACCTTGCTGGTATTAGACCAACAACGAGTTCAGATTCGTAATCGATTTTAGCGATACTTCGCATTCAACTTCTCCATAACCATATTTTGCATGTATAAAATCTACTCCAGCTCTCTTTGCACATTCATAATCAGTCTGCATATCACCAATATAAATTGTTTCACTTGGTTCTGAATTACAGAATGCCATAGTATATAGTAATTGGTCGGGAGCAGGTTTACCTCGAAGTCCCATAGTAGGTGAACAGACAAAATCAAAGTCGGGTAATTGTTCTAAAATTAGATTTGTTCTCTTTTGTCCTTTAGAAGTGCAAATTGCAATCTTATAATTTTGTTTTAAGATAGTAAGTGTGTCAGATACACCTTCGTATAGTTTTATTTTATCTATATTTTGTTCAGAGGTTTCCTCGTAAGTTGATTGAACACTTAAAGGGACTCCTAATGCATTCATTATGTCAGGAAAAGGTTTACCTATGTGTTTTTGATATGATTCGAAAGGTGTTTCAATGTTATGGGTGAGTCTAACTGCGTCCCAAGACAGTTTCATATTAGGTAAAGAGTCAATAAGGACTCCGTCTAAATCAAATACTATTAATTTCTTCACTTTTTCTTTTTTGGAACTAAATGGTCTTCTGTTAAAATACGAAATCCCATTTTTCGGTCTTTACAAAACTCTTCTGCAGCTTTGAACTTTGCCTGATTAATTATATAGGTCAAAACTTTTTGTTTAAACTTCCTAGTTTGTCTTTTTGGGACTGGTGGAGGTTTACATTGAGACTTTGGTTTTACTTCTATGATTTCTCTTATTGCTTGTCCTTTGGAATTTACATATTTTATGTAAAAATCGGGAAAATACCTATGAACTCTTTTATCGACAGGAGATTTGTAAGGAATTATGATTTCCTCACTCCCCCATTCAACAATATTAGGGTTATTATCACAATAAACCATGAATCTTCTCTCCCACAAAGACCTATAATAGATTTTTGTAGGGTCTCCCTTATATTTTTTGTAATTCTTCGGTTTAAACTTACCACTGTATGACATAAATAGAATTAAGACCTTTATTTTAGGATATTTATATGCCAAATATTAACAAATTATTAAACAAAGTAAATCAGGCTTCACAAGCAATCAAATCAGTCAAAGGTATCAAGTCAAAGATTGAGAGTATAGGATACAAAGGTGGAGTCAACACCGAAGAAGTAGATAAACTACAATCTATAACAGAAGAAAACAGAAAAAAGTTAGCTGATAGAGCAAGCACTTTACAATCACAATTATCGAGTGTAAATTCAGGAAGAAAAAAAGTAAAAAAACCACCCATAGAAACTCATATAGATTTACAATATCCACTTGAAGCTGAAGGTGATAATTTTCTTCTTTTCAACATGAGACCGAGAAAAGCAAGAGACGGTGGAGGTGATAAAGGTGGTAATTACTTTTCAGGCGAAACTAGAACAGTTGCATTATACCTTGTTGATTATGACTCAAATGTTGCAGTATCTTATTCAGGAGATGAGGGAATCAGCACTTTCCAAAGAGGAAGAGATACAACTAAAAACACTGCCGTAGATTTTAAAGGTTCAAAAGTAGAAGGTGTTATCAACGAAGTAAAAGGTGTAGTTGGTGAATTAGGAAATAAAATCATGAATGGTATGTCAGGTGGAGTTCGTAATCTACGACAAGGCATGGCTGCAAACCCCATGTTAGAACAAATGTTAGAAGGTGTTTCATTTAGAGAATTGACTTTTGAATTTGAGTTTTGGCCAAAGAGTGAAAGAGAAGCAAGAGAGGTTATGGAAATCATAAAAACATTTAAACTTGCAGCTTTACCTGATACATTTGCTTCGTTTGAATCAACTTCACCAAATGAAAACTTTTTCAACTATCCAAATGTTTTTGATATAAATGTTGAAGGCCCAATTGCAGATAATGTCGAAGGATTTTTACCTGCCGTATGCACAGCAGTTGATGTTCAAACATTCGGTGGTGACCCCAAAGGTATTATTGCTGGAGGAACAGACCCCGAGAACGAGAGAGACCCATTTGGTCTAGGTTTGACTCATTATCCAGCACACACTACAATGAATTTAACATTTGCTGAAATAAGATTAATAACTCAAGAAACCTATGATACACATGTTGGTGCAAGAGCAATTGCAGAAGGAAAACTGTCAGGTGGTTCACCAAGTATATTAGACCAAGATACAGCAACAGGAGGATAATATGGCTCAAGAATATTTTAAAAATTTTCCTGAAATGCAATATACCTTATCTGACGGTAAGATTATTACTATAAAAGATTTCTTTAGAAAGTCAAGAATAGAACAAGAAGCTGTCACAGGATTAATTGAATATACAACTTACGAATTACAAGACGGAGATAGACCTGATACAGTTGCAGCTAAACTATATGGTAATGGTGATTTACACTGGGTGTTCTATCTAGTAAATGATTTTGATAATTACCTCGAATGGTTTAAAAGTCAACAAGAGTTTGAAGCATATATACAGAAAAAATATGAAGGTGTGTATTGTATTGCACCTAACTCTACAGATTTAGTTAATTACTCAAGTGGTGTATCATATAAATTCTTAATAGGAGAAACCGTCACCACAACCGATTCAGAAGGAATTGTGACAGAGGTTGACCCCTTACATAAAAGATTAGGAATAAAAGTGTTGAAAGGAGATTTTCAATCGGGTGCTGTATCTTCTGCACAATCAGTAAAGGATACTTCAAATAATCCTATGTCATTCACCCCAGTATCAACAATCAACAAGAGAGACGGAGTGTGTTATTATTACAAAGGAACTCTACGAAAAAATCAATTTGAAAATGGATACACAGCAAAATCTTTTTATGAGGAAGAATACGATAAAAACGAAGAGAAGAGAAGAATAAACATTATCAAACCTGCTAGACTTGGAAAGGTTGTATCAGAGTTTGAGCGTGTAATGAAATCATGAGTGGAAACTATGCAGCGGGTGAATTCTTTTTTGATTCATTCACCCTAGTAAATCAATATAACGAATCAATTGACCTACAACAAATGTGTAGTAATTTTCAATTGTTCGAATCCATATACAATAAATTTGTGACGGGTGAAGTTCATATATTTGACGGACTAAATGTTCTGAAAAATTTTAGAATGACAGGTCAAGAATTTATTAGAATTAAAATTAGACAAAAAGAAGGAACAGACGAAAAGGCTTCAGACGAATTTGCAATAGATAAAACTTTTCGAGTATATAAAATAGATAATGTTCAAAGACCTCAAACACTAACACAAACTTATGTCATAAGAATATGTGACCCTAAAATGTTTACGGTTCGTAGAAAAAGATTGAGTCAAACATTACGAGGAAGATACGACCAAATCCTACAAAATGTTTTGATTGACTTATGTAAATTTAGAGTTGCAGAATTTGACGCATGGGAACAAACAGTTCCAGCAAATAAACAATTCATATGTCCTAACTGGACTATTGCAGAACTCATAGACTACATTGTTAATAATTCACAATCAGGTGAATCACATGCATACAAAAATGGTATGTTCTTTTTTCAGACATTGAATGGTGGATTTAGATTTCAAAGTTTTGACCAAATGTGTCAAATGGAATTTCCTGTAGAATTCAATGACAAACCAAAAAATGTTGTTATCGATAGTGAGGACGAAAATATAAATGCACCAGCTGGATTGAATACAACTATCATGCATCATGAGAAACCACAATTATTTAATACATTACAAGGAACAGTCGGTGGTGCATATGCCTCGACTTTAAAAGTATACGACCCGATAAGAAAATTAGAAGAAGAAAGTATATACGACCTTGAGGAAACTATGAAGAAGGGAAATCATGTATCAGGAAATCCCATGTTATATGTAGACGATTTTGAAAGAGTATTGCAGCCAGGCATATTGATTGACCCCGAAATATCACCACCGATAGATGAAATATCTGTAGATTTACAACCCACAAAAGAAACAAGCACAATAATAATAAATGATTATCATGCAACTCACCCTTTTGATAATGCAGAGAATCTATCAGACCCCGAANTATTCGAACCAAGAAAATTAAAGGACACNGGTATTCTAGAACGAAGAGCTTTGTTAGAAAATTTACAACAACATAGAATGCTTGTAAGTATACCATTAAGAACAGATTTATCTGTAGGTATGATAATAAAATTAGATATCAGTTCACCCGAAGTTGCTGGAGACGGTGAAATAGAAGATAAGGTAAATGATAATAGATACCTAATCACAGACCTATCTATATCATGCGACCCAACTGATAAAACTGGAGTGTGTTATCTAGAATGTGTGAAAGAAAGTTATGCAAGTAAAATAGAAAACTTTAAACCTCTAGAACAAGCACCGTCAGCTGAGGATTTAGACTAATGGAATATTTTTACGGAGTAGTTGAAGATAGACAAGACCCCTTGAAGGTTGGGAGAGTTCGTGTTCGTATACATGGAATTCATACAGACGAAAAGATATTAATTGCAACTCCTGATTTACCATGGTGTCAAGTAATACTTCCTACAACTTCAGCTGGTTTATCAGGACTAGGAACAGGACACGGTCTTGTAGAAGGAACTACAGTCTTTGGATATTTCAGAGATAAAGCAAAACAAGACCCAATCGTTTTAGGTGTATCAGCAGGTATTCCACAAGCAGGATATAAAGAATCTATTACAGACCAACTTATTACTAGGTCAGTTGAAAAGGGATTCAACGACCCTAGACAATTAACAGTTGCAGATTACAATGATACACCCGACGGCCCAAACCCAGTTCAAGATTCTAGGAGAGGTTTTGGTCTTACTACTGCAATGGATACTGCACCGAAGTTTCCAAAAGAATTAAAAATCAAATACGATAACACAGGTTCTACAATAGAAGAACTAGAGGTGACAAAAGAAATGTTGCCTTACTATCCATTATATACAGACGAATCAGATTACTCTTCTCTTGCAAGAGGTTCAGTATTAGACCACAAAATAAAAGGTGATATAGTTCACCCACAAACACAACAAATTTTAGCAGACTTTGTCGATGTGGATTCTGCACCAGTCTATCCTTATAACAAAGTTCACCAATCAGAATCAGGACATGTATTTGAAATAGACGATACAGTAGGTAAAGAAAGAATAAATGTTCACCATAGGTCAGGAACATTCCATGAGATACATGCAGACGGTTCCGAAGTCACCCGAGTTGTAAATAGTAATTACACTGCAATTCTGAAAGACGATAAGGTTTATATTGCTGGTGACGCTGACTTACAAGTAGGACATGGTAATGTAAATATAACAGTCAATACAGGTAATGTAGATATGAAGGTGTTAAAAGGTAATGTATCTTCTGAAATAACAGAGGGTAATCTTAAAGCAGATATACTAAAAGGAACAACAGATGTATTATCAGAGGGTAAGATAACTATTACTGGTAATAATACTACAGAGATTATCTCTAACACAACAGTCACAGGAACATTACATGTGACGGGTAAACAAACAAATGATTCAACGATTCATGCAAAAGGTGATATTTCAACTGACGCTGGAAATGCACCAACACTTGCAACACACAAACATTTATCAACAGGACAAGGCACAGGAACAGGTAAATTAAATACTTCGAAACCTGACGCAAGTGCATAAATAGTATTATGGTCGATTATGTAAAACCCAATAGTAAGAATGTTGCAATCAAGGAAGCATATAAAGACCTTGATTTAAACTTCATGGCACACCCTATTACAGGTGATGTCACGACTAAATCTGATTCAGAAGCTGTAAAGAGAGCAGTCAAGAATATAGTTCTTACTAATTACTATGAAAGACCTTTTAAACCAAGTTTGGGTGGTAATATTCGAGGTCTCTTATTCGAATTAAATACCGATAGACAATTAAACAGAGCAAGAGATAGACTTGCAGATACAATCACAGCTTTAGAACCGAGAGTAGAAAATGTCAGGTGTAAATTTGATACCTCGGGTAATAGTCTAAATGTAATCATTTTCTATAATATTAAAAATGGTTTGACTGGACAAGAAGTTGAGTTCAATATAACAAGGGCACGATAATGGCAGTAAACAGTTCACAAATAAATGTCACAGATTTAGACTTTGACAACATATCAGATAACCTTAAGAACTATCTTAAGGGACAAGAAATTTTTAAAGACTATAACTTTGAGGGTGCAACCCTTTCAATTCTTATAGACTTACTTGCATATGCATCACATATTGGTGCAGTTAACACTAACATAGCAGCTTCAGAGTTGTTCCTAGATTCAGCACAAATAAGAAAGAATGTTGTGTCCCGTGCAAAAGATTTAGGATTTACACCTGCTTCTGAATCAGCTTCAGCTGCAATCATGACTATGGTATTATCTAATGTAAGAAATGCAGACGGTTCAATACCTTCAACAACCTCTATGATTATGCCAAGAGGGACAGTCTTTAGAACAAATTATGAGGGAAGTAATTACGAGTTTGTCACTTCAACTTCTTACACACCAACAGTTGATTCTAATAAGTTTACATATAATAATGTAGAATTAGTTCAAGGAACTTACTCTCAAGATATTTTTATCAATGACAATCAAATCAAAAATGCAAAGTATGTTTTATCAAATCAGAGAGTTGATAAAAACAGATTGACAGTCACAGTCAATTCAGGTGGAACAAGTTCGACCTTTGCATTGTCAACAGACATATCAACAATCACTACAACCTCTAAAGTATATTACACTCAAGAAAACGAAGACGGATATCTAGAAATATATTTTGGTGACGGAACACTTGGTGCAAAATTACTAGACGGTGATATCATTACAGTTGATTATGTTGTTGTAGACGATACTCACGCTGACGGTGCAAACAGATTTACTCAAGTAGATGCGGTTAATGGATTTTCAGATTCAAGTATTGTTGTATCAACAGCTGCAACAGGTGGTGCAGAGAAAGAGAGTATGGAATCTATCAAGTTTAAAGCAACAAAATTCTATACTTCACAGAATAGACTAGTCACATTGAATGACTACAAAGCAAAAGTTCAAGAATATTATCCAAATGCAGATGCAGTTGCAGTGTGGGGTGGTGAAGATAACAACCCACCTGAATACGGTAAAGTATTCATTGCATTAAAACCACAAAATGCAGATTACTTATCCGAAACAGAAAAGAATGTTGTTTTAAATAATCTAAACAAACTAAACATGTTGACAGTTCGTCCACAAATAATCGATGCAGATATAGTTAAGATATTGATATCTTCAACATTCAAATACAATCCAGCTTTAACAACACTAACAGCTGGTGAATTAGAAACATTAGTTAAGAATACTATTGTGAAATTTGATACAGACAACCTAAATGGATTCGATGCAATCTTTAGACATTCGAATCTAACTAAAACTATTGACGAGGCAGATTCTGCTATCTTGTCAAATACAACAAACATAAGATTGAAGAAAAAATTAAAACCAACTATTTCTTCAAATGCAAAAGGTTATTCAATTTCTTTTGGTAATGCATTATTCAATCCACATGCTGGTCACAATGCAGCGAGTGGAGGTATTATCATTACAACAGGTTTTTATGTCCAAGGTGATTCCGTCAATATAAATTACTTTGACGATGACGGTAATGGAGTATTGAGAAGATACTACTTATCAGGGTCAACTAGGATATATCAAGACAGTGCAGCTGGAACAGTAAATTATTCCACTGGACTTATTTCTATCAATGCTATCACTTTAACCTCTACGGTTAATACTGATACTTCGATAGACTTCACCGTCATACCTTCGGGTGTTGATGTTGTTGCAGAGAGAGGAAATTTAATTGACATCTCTGTTGACGATATCAAAACAACTGGTGAAGTAGACACCATCGCAAGTGGTGAATCGAGTGCTGGTGTAGGTTTTAATACAACCTCAACCAGTTCATATTAATAAATGTATAAAGTGGTCGGGAGTCCCCCGAGTAGTTTCCCATTCAATTGGATTATAGGAGGAAAAGAGAATGGCAGATAAAAAAATCACGGCTTTGACCGTAATGAATAAGTCAGAAGTTGGTGCAGCCGACATTCTGCATGTTGTAGATGACCCAAGTGGGTCACCTGTAAACAAAAGACTTGCAATTTCAAGTCTTTTCGAAGCAATTCCAACTCACCTTGCAATTAACGATGTTAATGTCGTGTCTGCAAATGGGTCGATTGCAGATGGTGGTATTATTGCATGTGACGCTGATTCAGTTTCAGCAGACCTTGCTTTAAGTTTACCTGATTCTAGTGATACAGGTGAAATAAAAATCATCGTTGCTTCAACAGAACCAGCAGGTTCTCATAATATTGTTATCACACCTTCAACTTTAGCAGGTCACTCAACTATTACATTAAGCACCATTGGTGAATCAGTTGTATTAGTATGGGCAGGCTCTTCTAACGGTGGTTGGCATGTGTTAGCAGGTAATGGATATGTGCTTGCATAATATTGAGTAATGGCAAATAAGAACTTTGACATACAAAGACTAACCGATAGATTACCTAATCTATTGCCCGACTTCGTCATGGACGAAGCACCAGTCTTTGAGCAGTTCTTAAAAGCTTACTTCGAATTCCTTGAGGCGGAGATATTAACTCTCTCGTCTCAAGGAGATTTGGACGAAATATTATTAGAGAACAATGAAGGTTATCTATTAGTAGAAGAAAAAACTGTCGAACCAGCTCCCGATGCATCTACTTCGAGACTTCTACACGAACAACAAAAAACTCCTTTTGAAGTTGGAGATTATCTTGTAGGTTCGAAGACTGGTTCAGTTGCAGAAATTAAAATAATAAATGGTAATACATTTTATATCGAAACTATAGAAGGAAAAGGTTTCGATAGTGGAGAAACAGTCTCTAAAAGATATAGAAGAGATTTAGGAGAAGCAACACAGACAGGTGTTGTTGAATCATACAAACACAATACAGTTCTTGCAAACAATCAACTATTAACCTATTCAGATATTGATACGACAACAGAACAGTTTTTAGATTATTTCCAAAAAGATTTTATCCCGTCATTAGATATTGACGATACAAAAGACGCAAGACTAACAATCAAGAACATAAATGACTTGTATCAAAAGAAAGGAACAGGAGAGTCATTACAATTTTTATTAAGAATACTGTTTGGTCAAGACGCAGAAATAATATATCCGATAGACCAAACTATATTTGCTTCAGAATCAGATTACAGTGATAAAAGAAGAATTGCTGTCACTATGGATAATATAAACCATTTACCTAGTGCAACAGACAAAGTAATACAATATCAAGACGATTTAGTCACCATACTAGCAGAAGCAATAGTTGAAAATGTATATACTATCAATGCAACTCTAGGACAGTATTCTCTAGAGATATCCAATAATCATTTTGGAACTTTCGAAGAAGAAAGACCATGTAATTTTGTAGATAGAGACGGTATCACTACAGTTAGTGCAAGAGTCAAAGGTATACTTTCAGATATAGTCACAACCGATTCTTCTATCTACATGGCACAAGAAGACAATGATTCTATATTATTGGAACCAACTGAATTAACAGGTAATATAACAATTGCAACCGATTCTACTTCATTAATCGGTTCAGGTTCTAAATTTTTAAGAGAACTTAATGTTGGAGATACAATATCATATAAAGTATCTAACACAGTATATACGGATACCATTGCAACTATCACAGATGATGTGACTGCAACCTTGACTGCAAACGGAAGTGCAGCTGCTTCAAATGTTTTAGGTTTTAACAATTCAACATCAGGTGGATTATTATTAGAAGAACAATCTTTTGGTTCTATGTATTCACTGAATGACCCTCTATTCTTTGAGGGAGGAAAAGCAGACAGAAACGAAACAAATGCAAAAGGTGTTATTGACGGTTTAAGAAAAGGTGGTGTTGAGAAAATTTATATTGAAGACGCTGGAACAGGATACAACGGTGGTGATGTTCTTGTTTTTGATAATTCAGGTGCAGACGGAAACGCTGCAGAAGGTGTTATCGGTGCAATAGAAGATGTTGTTATATTAGAAAACAGAACAGACATAGGACAATATGAAATAACTGCAACAGCAGGGCAAACAGTTTTCAGTGGCAGAGATAATAATGGTCAGAGAATATATTTCAATGATAATAGTGTAAGAGTATTTGTAAATGGTGTAGAAAAAACACCATACACAGACTACACATTTAAAAATGATAGAGTCACATTTACCAGTGGTCAAACAGCAGGACATTTAATAGAAATCTATACAGACTTTAATCACCTATTAATGGAAGACGGGGACAGAATACAATTGTCCTCTACAGATTCTAGAATTAGAAACACAGTTATAACATCGCCAGGAACAGGTTATACAAAATTACCTCAAGTATTTCCAGGCGGATATATTTACATGAGTGATTTATCAGGATTTGTAGAAAATGAAGTTGTGACTGGCGGAACTTCAAATGCAACAGCCGTTATAGTTAGAAAAGAAGAAGTTGACGGTAAGAAAAGACTAGTAGTAAAAAGAAGGTCAACAGATTCAAACCAGTTTACACAATCAGGTGAAACAATCACAGGTGGAACTAGTGGAACACAAAGGTCATCTGACTTAATCAAAGTATCAAGTGGAACGGGTGCAAAACTTCTTGCATATTCAGACGAGATAGGTGGTGTAGGACACATTAATGTAAAAGAACAAGGATTTAATTTTAAAGAGAATCCAGTAATGTCAAGTTTATCACATTACAAAGCATTAATTACAACACCGTCTACAGGATTGAATGCAAATACAACATTCACAGGAAGAATCACAGGTTCTACTGGTAAGATAATATCTTTTGATGCAAATACTCAAGTATTAACATTCACTGATTTAGACGGACACTTCTTGGATAACGAAGAAGTATTATTTAATAGTGTTGACACTTTCAAAATTTTAAAATTTAATCCATATCAGTCGAGAGGTAAGTTAGGTGGTGAAGGTATCATTGAAAGACAATTACTTACAGATAAAGGAACAATCGATTCTTCAGCTGTTAATGTCCAAGACGGATATGTTTATCAGACTCACTCTTACATAGTTAAAGTAGGTGAGTCTATTAATAGGTGGAGGTCAGTAGTCAAAGACCTTGTTCACCCTTCGGGACATATATTCTTTGGAGAGGTTGCAATTAAACAATTTGTAAACCCACATGATTCAGTTATACTTGATAGTGGAAGTCCTAGAAATGAAGTAGGTATAGAAACAGAAACAAGATTTAATTTTATACCAACTATAATAATGCAAGCTTTCCCAACATATCATTTTGATTTGGAAGGTGCAGATTCACTTTACAGAGATGACGAGTCTAATATTATTATGGAAGACGGTTATCATTTGATACTAGAAGAAGCACCCGATATAAATGCAATAACAGAATTACTCACAACATTAATGTTGTATACAAATGCTTCAGACTTGAACACACCATTAATAGTTCACCAACCTTTCAATGAGTCTTCTATAGGTTCAACAACACCAACTATAAAAGGTGGTGCAGATATTGTTTTACCTAACAACCATGGATTGAGTCCTTCTTCTTTAGGAGAAAACTTCAAACAAAGAAGATTCAATATAGAAGTTATTACGAGTATTGCAAATGCAATAGAAAGAAAGACAACAAGAACAATCACAAACCCAATGAGACAAAGTAAAGATGTTTCGGTTGAGAATAATGGAAGCCAAAATGTTTATAATATAAATGGTTTAAGAAATGCTTCTTTAGTATTACAAAGAGGATACACATACGACTTTGGATATCCAAATTCACACCCATTAAGATTCTCAACAACATCAGACGGAACACATAATAGTGGTTCTGCATTTACAACAGGTGTATCGACAAGCACATATGTCACTAGCATAACAGTTGATTCGAATACACCTAATACATTATATTATTACTGTCAACACCATAGTGGTATGGGTGGACAAATTACAGTCATAGATACGAACAGAGATACAACAATCAACATAGACAATGTAAATAATCCTTCTCACAGTCCATATGAGAGACGAGCAGAGTTGTTCCGTATGGCAGAGTCAGGTATAGTAATACCTTCGGTTCAAATAGAAGAAGAAAACATTGTATATGAAGACGGTGGTCATATGCAATTAGAACCTAGAACTCCAATTATAAGAATGGAGTCAACTTTTGGAGACCACGGTGGAACATTTATGACAGAAGATGGGTTCAACATAGCATTAGAAGACGGAACATATATGTCTGAACCTTTAGGAAGTATATTATCGGAAAGAGTTATGACTCTTCACCAATCTTCTATGTTAACAGAAGATAACTTCCAAATAACATTAGAGGACGGGGGAGTTATGTTAGACGAATCAACTCAAGGTCAAACATTAACTTCATATGCACCTGTAAGTTATAAATTAGGTGACATAAATAATCTTGTAAATCAAAATATTTACAATATATCTCATTATCTATTGGACGAAGATGTATCAAATGACGCAGACGAAGACCATATAGTATTAGAGGACGGGTATGGTTCTATATTATTAGAAGATTCAGACCCAAGTGGATTGACTTTTAATTCATTGCAAAGTCTATTACCAAGCATAAGAATTAAGAACTTTGATACCCAAAATAAGAAAAGAAGTAATATAGCACATAGTGCATATGTAAAATCATCAAAAATAACGAATTCTACATTGAGTTCTTTATAAATAGTATATAAATACCAATAACGGAGATTTAAAATGGCAGCAATTATAACCGAAAAGTTTCGAACACATAGTGCGAAACAATTCATAGAAGACTTTGGGGAAGGAACTTCCTCGACTTATATGTTCATTGGGAGACCTTTCCCTTGGACAGACGACACGGCACCACCTTCACCAGCAAATTCAGTAGGTGAAGAAATGGACGCATATTCAGACATGGTAGCATTGAAGAAAGTATCTTCAGCAGATGTTTCTCATGCACTAACACGAAGAAATTGGGACTCAACAGGAAATACTATTTACGACCAGTATGACCATGAGATATCTGCTTCTTCAACTTCAAATGCAAGTTCCTCTAGTAATCTATATGACTCAAGATTCTATGTAATTACAGAAGACTATAATGTTTATAAATGTATTAGAACTGGAACTAATGAAAATGGAGTTCTTCAACCTTCAACAGTAAAACCAACAGGAACAAGTTCAACTACACTAGTAGAGACTAGTGATAGTGGAACCGTGACAGGAAGAGGATATCTTTGGAAGTATATGTATACTGTATCAGCTGCCGATACAATTAAATTTACTACTACAGACTTTATTCCCGTTAAGACTATTGGTGCAAAAGCTGCTCTAGGTGGAGTATCTGATGACGGAAGTTCACAATGGAATGTTGAGAATGACGCAATAGACGGTGGTATTTTACATGTTAAAGTTGTAAACGGTGGAGCTGGTTATACAGCCTCACAGACACATACAGGTGTTGCAATCAATGGTGACGGTTCTTCTGCACAATGCACAGTTCATACAAATGCATCAGGAGAGGTTTCACATATAACAGTCACAAATAACGGAACAGGTTATCGAAGAGCGTCAATTGATATTGACGGTATCACAGGAGTTGGAACTCCTTCAACAAGTGCAGTGGTCACACCTATCATATCACCTTTATATGGACACGGTGCAAATCCAGTCGAAGAATTAGGTGGAAACCTTGTTATGGTAAACTCTAGATTAGAGTTTGCAGAAGGTTCAGGTGATTTCCCAACAGATAACGATTTCAGACGAATTGGTTTGATTCAAGACCCATTCTCTACAGGAACAACAGTTGCAACAGACGCTAACTATGCAGCTTATCACAAAATGACATTGTCATCTGTCACAGGTCTATCAGTAGACGACATTATCCGTGATGCAAATGCAGACGGTTCAGGTGTGGCAGTTTCTAGAATAGTATCAATTAGTGGAAATGTAGTTTCCCATATACCACAAGCAAATAGTGGTGGAACATATGTAAACTTTTCTGCAACAGATACAGTCTATAAAGGGAGTTCAAGTATCGGAACAGTAAGTTCTGTAGATTCTTCATTCCCTGAAATAGTAAAATATTCAGGTAATATCATGTATGTCGAAAATAGGGGTGCGGTGACAAGAGCTGCAGACCAAATCGAGGATATTAAACTGATTATTCAGATGTAATTTGATTACATCTTAACAACATAAGAGTAAACTATGGCAGAGAAGACTGATTTAAACATATCACCCTATTACGATGATTATTCGGAAGCAAAAAACTTTCACAAACTGTTATACAGAGCTGGTCGTCCTTTACAAGCAAGGGAACTAACACAATCACAATCTGTATTACAGAATCAAATAGAAAGATTCGGTGACCATTTCTTCAAAGAAGGTTCTATCGTCACTGGAGCCCAGTCAGATATTGACTTCGATTTATATTTTGTTAAAGTTTTAGCTGCAAACCCTAATTCAAGTGGTGACGCTGCAGTCGAATCATACAGAACTTCTTATCACGGCCAGTTTATAAAAGGTCAAACAACAGGTGTTGTTGCAAAAGTTATCAATTCAGATGCAGAAACTTCAACAGACTATATTACTCTTTATGTTAGACTAGAAAGACAAGGAACAGATGCAAACAACTCATTCGCATTTAGTGGAGACGAGACTTTAGTTAAATGTGGATTCGATGCAAGTGGAACAGTATCAGAAGATACAGCAAGTAATAACGATTTTAAAGTTGCACCCGCTTCAACAACTCCAGTCGGAAGAACTTCTATTGCAAATATATCAGAGGGTGTAGTATTTTGTAGAGGGTTCTTCGTAAAAGTAGACGCACAACAATTAGTTTTAGAAAAATACAATCCAAAACCTTCATATAGAATAGGTTTAACAATCAAAGAAGAATTAATATCAGTTGCAGAGGATAGTTCTCTATACGATAATGCACAGGGAACTTCAAATGAAAATGCAGCTGGTGCTGATAGACTTAAATTCTCATTAACTCTTTCCAAATATGATTTAACTTCGACAGAAGACGCAAACTTCATAGAAATAGTTAGAGTTAACAAAGGTCAGATTGAACTTCATACCAATCGACCAATGTATACAGAGATTGAAAACACTCTTGCAAGAAGAACTTTCGATGCAAACGGTGATTTCATAGTTAATCAGTTTACACATAGTTTAAGAGAACATTTAGACGATTCAACAAACAGAGGATTCTATCTCAAAGCACAAGGTGGTGACGAATCTAAATTTGTATTTCAAGTATCGCCAGGAAAAGCATATGTCAAAGGATATGAGATTGATAAAATTGGAACCTCAAATCTCAATATCAAAAAAGCAAGACAAACAGTAGAATTAAAAACTGCAAATACTCCAACAAGATTAGGACAATTTGTAAAAATCAAAAATGGTTTTGGGTTTCCCGACTTTGGTAATGAGAGTGGTGCAAGTGCAATCACTCCATTTGCAATATGTAAATTATTCCCAAGTGTCACAGCAGTAGCAGGAACATTAAACAATGAAGACCATATTGGTTTTGCAAGAGTTAGACATATAGACAACTTTGGAACTGCAAATGATAATACAGGTTTATATCTCTTTGATATAAAAATGTTCACAAAACTGAAAAAAGCTTCAGGAACAATTAGTAATTCAAATGTTGGTGATAAGGTCACAGGGTCACTTTCAGGTGCAACAGGTATCGTAGGTCATGTCAACGGTGCAAATATGTATGTTCATGATGTTGTAGGAACATTTATTGACGGTGATGTAATCACATCAGAGGGTGACGGAACTGCAACATTTACTGTAGACGGAGAAAACTTTAGAGGTATTGCAGACCAAGTAAGAACATTTAACATAGACAGAGTTAGAAGTATAGGACAAGATAGAAGTGGTTCAGGGGACGCAGACTTCACAGCAGATTTAGTTGCAGACGGTGATAATACATTAACAGGAAGTGTATCAATTGCAGCCAATGGTAATATCACAGGTTTTGGAACAAGATTTACTGCTGAACTTAAAGAAGGTGATATCATTATAGACGGTGGTGGAAATGAACAAGTAATTTCTAGCGTCACAGATTCAGTCACAGCTCAAACAGTTGCAACAAGTGGTGTCACAGCATTCGATGTAAATCCTTCTGCAACAAGACGAAGAGTTAAACTATTTGACCAAGACCAAGCAGTAGCAATATATGCGTGGCCAAGAGATTATGTAAAAAGTCATACACCTGATAGAATATCTATAAGAAGACAAAAAGTAATTGCAGCTTCAGGTGGTAAAGTCACAGTCACAACTGGGTCAGGTGAGACCTTTTCTACAGTAGACAGAGATAATTTCCAATTATCAATTTTAAACCTTGACGGTAATTCAGGTGGTGGAAATGTATTAGGTGCAGAGATAGATTTTGCAAGTTCACCTCCAAGTGCGTCTAACCTCGGTGGTGGAGGTCAATCAATTCAGTTCGATACTACTGCTTCAGACGGAGTAAAATATCTAGTATCATATACAGTTATTGACGATTCTCCTGAACATAGGAACAAAGTTTTAAACAGGTCTCGTTGTGCAATAGTAGATACCGCTTATGTAGCAGGTGCTTCTGATTATGGAACATGTTATGATAATAAAGACATATCATTAGGTGTTGCAGATGTATTATCAGTTAGAGCAATCTATGAAGGTATCGGTGGTTCTACACCTTTACCTCCAAGTGGAAGATTAGGTGGTGCTTCTTATACAGGAACAGACTTTGTAAGAGACGAAGTAATCATAGGTCAAACATCAGGTGCCCAAGCAAGAATTATCAAATATGCAAATTCAGCTGCAACATTTTTCTATTACTTGAATGACTTTGTCTTTACAAGTGGAGAGACATGTGTAGGACAAACTACAAATGCAAGTGCAGATATAGACCAAATAACAACAGGTTCAGATAATATTACACAAAGATATTTCTTTGACAATGGTCAGAGAGACGGTTTTTATGATATTGCAAAAATTACATTGAAGCCTGGTGAACCTACACCAAACAATTCAATTCTCATAGTCTACGATAACTTCACTTCAAATGGTGGAGAGTTTTATGATGTAAATTCATATACAGAAGCAGGTTTAGACTATAAAGAAATACCAGTTTACTCACCGAACAGAATAGATATGGGTGGATTAGAACCTGATGGTGAATATGAACTATCAGATGCAGTCGATTATAGACCAACAGTTGCACAATTATTTTCAGATGCAAACTTCTCTTCTGCAGCTCCAGACCCAAGTTCACCAGCAAACATATCAAGTGGATTAAGCGGTGACCCATTCAAATATGAAAACAAAGTATTTACAGGAACAGGTGCAGCTGCATTAGACACACCTATGAAGGGTGGTGCAACAGTTGGAGATATAGAATTCTATACTTCAAGAATAGATAGAATCTATCTTGGTAAAGACGGATTATTCGAAATATCAACAGGTATCCCGTCATTATCACCTACTAGACCTAAAGCAATTGACGATTCAATCGAAATGTTTGAATTGTTCATACCAGCATATACAAAAAAATTATCAGAGATTAGAGTAAGAAGTTTTGACCATAGACGATACACTATGAAAGATATAGGTCGTATCAATAAAAGAGTCACAAACCTAGAAAGAGTCACTTCCCTATCTCTATTAGAAAAAGATACACAATCTGCACAAGTATTAGATGCAGACGGATTTGATAGATTCAAGTCAGGATTCTTGGTCGATAACTTTAGAGGACATAAGATTGGTGATGTTAACCACCCCGACTACAAGTGTTCTATCGATACCAAAATGGGTATGTTAAGACCTCAAAATATGCAACAGTTCTTTGATTTGAATTTAGATACTACAAGTTCAACTAATTATCAAAAGACTGGAGACTTAATTACATTACCATTTGAAGAAGTAAATTATATTAATCAAGACAAAGCTTCAAGACATATAAATGTAAACCCATATCATGTCTTTGCATTTATCGGTAATGTTAAATTAACGCCAGGCACAGATATATGGAACGACACAGAGAGATTACCTGATGTTAGAGTTAACAGAGAAGGAAACTTTGACGCCGTTATGTCAGGAGTTGGAAACTCATTAGGAACAGTTTGGAACTCATGGCAAACAACATGGGTTGGTGAACCTTCAGCAGTTGAAACAGAAGTTCAATCAACTACAGCAGGTTCATGGTCAGGTGACCCAGCTCAAGGTGGTGAATGGCAAGCAGGTCAAGAAGTCACTAGAGAAATTACAGAATCACCCGAGATACAAACTAGAACAGGTATCACTACAAGTGTTGTAGAAGATTTTGTAGAAACAAGAAATGATAGAATAGTATCTGTTTCAATTATTCCTTTCATGAGAGCAAGGACTATTGAAGTAGACGCAACTAACTTAAAACCAAATACAAACCACTTCTTCTTCTTTGACGGAATCAGAGTTGATAAGTTTGTAAGACCTCATTCATCTGCATATTCACAGGACGGTGGAACTACAGTCTCTTCAAATCTTAAATCAGACGGTAATGGAAGATTAAGAGGATTCTTTGAATTACCAAATACTGAAACTCAAAGATTCCCTACAGGACAAAGAGAATTAAAATTAACTTCTTCATTCCATAACTTATCTAATCCACCAAGTTCAGGTTCAGCAGTATACCAAGCTCAAGGATTATTGTCAAGTTCACAAACAGAAATAGTTTCAACAAGAAATGGAAGAGTTATAACACAATTAGTAGAAGGTGAGAGACAAATACAAAGGAGAGGTGAAAGGTTAAATATATCTCCAATAGATAATAACCCACCTCCTATACCTATAGATACAATACCAATTACTGAACCTATAGTGGCAGACCCAATAATTGCATTCCCAATAGAGGTGCCAGAACCACCAGCAATACCAACTCCACCATTACCACCTGAATTAGAATTTAGAATTGGTTCTAGATTAGAGAGAGGTTGGGGTGACCCACTTGCACAGTCATTCTTATGTGAGGCAAGTGGAGGAATGTTTATATCTTCTGTAGATGTATTCTTCCAAGCAAAAGATACACATATGCCAGTTTCAGTCGAAATTAGAAATATGGTAAATGGATATCCAGGCCAAATAGTATTACCATTCTCAACAGTCACAAAGAATCCAAGTGATGTTAATATATCTGCTGACGGAACAGTTGCAACAACATTCTCATTCGAATCACCAGTTTATGTTGAAGAAAAGAAAGAATATGCATTGATTGTTTACTCAAACTCAAACGAATATGAACAATGGATATCAAGAATGGGTGAAACTGATTTAGCTTCAGGACAACAAATATCAGGTCAACCATACGCAGGTTCATTATTCTTATCACAGAATGCTTCGACATGGACAGCAGAACAAACAGACGATATGAAATTTACTATGAAAATATGTAAGTTTGATACTACTAAAATTCCTGCTATACATTTTGAAAACAAAGACCTTGAATTAGATACATTAGGAAAGAATCCATTATTGACAACTGCAAGTAGTAATAATGTGAAAGTATCTGCATATAATCATGGATTATATGACGAAAGTTCAAATGTTCAAATATCAGGAGTAGTCGGAGATAGAGTAGGTTCTATAATAGAAGTAGGAAGTCCAAATATATCAGGTTCACCTAGTGACGGTAATTATAACGCACAAACTGCTGATTCCACAAATGGAAGTGGAACAGGTATGATAATAAATGTAGAGATAGCAAGTGGTGCAATAGGAACAACAAATGGTATAAGAATTGTAAATCCAGGCCAAGGATATGCAGTGGGTGATACAGTCACATTCGATAACTTTGACGGTGGAACAGCAGACTTAACAATTACAGTAGTGGCAATCAGTGATACCCTAGGAGGTATACCAGTCGGTGCAATCAATACAACATTTGGTTCTTCCTCAACTAATGGTGTTGCAAATATAGGTATTGATTCATTCAATGTTGCATGTAATCTAACCAATTTCATAGGTGTAAGTAAATTCGTAAGTGGTTATACTGCATTAGAAACAACTACAGGTGGTGGTTCAGCAGTTCAAGTATCTAGAAACTATATCTTTGATTCATTACATACTATGATTCCTTCCACACAGGTTGGAAGTTGTAAAGTAGTATCAAGTATCAATACAACTGCAATGAAATCGCCAGAAGGATTCATAAGTTCAGGAGATACAGTTTACAATAGAAGAACAACAAACAACTTTATAACACTGAATGATAATACATTCCTAGACGCTCCAGGCATAGTTGCTTCAGTGGTTAACGAAACAAATAAAATGCAATCACAAAGGTCATTCAGACTGATAACTCAAATGTTATCAAGAAATCCAAATGTATCACCAGTGATAGATGTTGGAACGATTGGTTGTATTGCAATATCAAATAGAATTAATAACATAGATAGTCAAAGTGGTAAGAAAGTTGACGGAACGACAGTGTCATTACCATCAGATATTACACATATACCTTCAACAGAACCCGAAGGTGACCAAAATGCATTTATCTATGTGACAAGAAAGGTAAACCTTAAGAATCCAGCTACTTCAATCAAGGTGATTGCAGATAACTTTAGACCACCAACAACTGAATTGAAGTATATGTATAAAATTGTCAAGAGTGATGAACAAACTCCACTTGACGATATAGGATTTGAATTCTTTAATACAGACGGTTCACCCGATAAAGCAGTTGAGAATGACGCAAGAAACTTTAAGGAATATGAGTATACCGTAAATGACTTGCCAGAGTTCTCTTCTTTCATAATTAAAATTGTAGGACAAGGTCAAAACTCTAGTGTAGTTCCAATGGTATCTGCATTGAGAGTCATGGCATTAGCATAATGGCAGATATAAAAGTAGAAGGACATTCACATTTAGTTAGAGACGAAGAGTCTCATGCAATCATTAATACTGATGTTGAACAATATCGTCTTACAATGAGAAGAAGACAAATTATGAGAAATCAGAGAGAAGACATAAATAATCTAAAAGATGAATTGAGTGATATAAAAGGTTTATTGAAGGAACTTATAGAGAAAACACATGGCTAATACAATAAATGAAAATCAAACTCTAAATGAATTTAGAGGTTCATACAATACACTTGTAAATGAAGTGGGAAGCCTTACAGGTTTAAGAGGTTCATTAAAAAGTCCAAACACTTTAGTAGATGCAATCAATGTAATCGAAGATAAAACATTCTTCTTTCAACAATTTGAATATGTTGCAACTGCAGGCCAGCAAACTTTTTCAGGAGTAGATGCAAATAATAATGTCTTAAAATATAGACAAGGTAAAATACAAGTTTACTTAAATGGTAATCACCTAATCGAGGGTGGGTCAGGATTAGCAGGTTATACTCCATTAGGAAGTGGTGACCCTTTTCATAGTGGAATACTAGTAAACGCTGCAACAAGTGCGAATGATGTTTTAACTGTATATGCATACACTGGTTCTGAAAGTGGAGTCGCTGGTGACGGTGGTGGCGGTGGAGGTAAGTTTACCGAAACAGCTTCAAACACAATCTATAATACTAATTCAGCAGGAGTGATTCTAAATGGAACATTAACTGCAGCTACCACATTACAATCAGGATATCAAATTCAAAATGAAGGAAATACTTTCATTAACGGTAATGTTAAAATAGATACAGGTCATACTTTTGAATCACCTTCCATAACAGACGGAACTGCAACTATCACAGGAGGAGTAGGAACAGGATTTAGTTCTATAACCTCTAGTGCATTCGTTGGTAATATAACAGGTAATGTCGTTGGAAATGTCACTGGTAATGTATCAGGAAGTGCTGGAACAGTATCTTCTATCACTTCACATAGTATTGCAAACTTAAGTGATGTAGATACAACTTCACCAACAGACGGACAGATATTAGTATATAATTCTTCCTCAAGTAAATATGTTCCAACTAATCAACAAACCTCGGATACAGTCACAGAGGGTTCAAGTAATTTATATTTCACAGGAGAAAGAGTTTTAGACTATCTTGGAGGAACTACTACGGTTGGTGAGGGTCTTATAGGTGGAACAGGTATATCATTAGATTATGACGATGCAAATAATACCCTAACTATAAATGGTTCTGCACAATATGGTAATTCAGATGTTCAAACATACTTAAGTGGTGGGGCTGGACTTACAATGAGTGGTTCAGGTTCATTCAGTGTAAATACATCTAACGGAGTGAAAATCGATGGTGACGATGTCGAATTAGATTATGAAGTAGTGTCTTCTGCACCAACAGGTGTTGGGTCAACTAGTGTCGGTCACTTATGGTTTGTGACATGATATGGCTGACGAAATATACATAAATCAAGGGACACAAATCCAACAACCCTATCAGGGTCAAATTGCATATCAGGCTTTTGAAACAACACAAAGAGTCACACAGGTTTCAGTAAACAGACAAGGACAACAACCGTATCCTTTCATTTACCAAAGTCCTTCTTTCTATGTTCANCAAGCACAGAATCAACAGCCAACTATTAAGGATGCACAACAACCGTTCACATATGCAAGACAGGGTCAGCAACCAACTACTTACGATTATCAGTCTCCGTTTACATATCAGAACACGACTCAAGGACAGAATCCTTTTATTAGAAATATACAACAACCGTATCCGTATATTGCAAATGCTCAAGAACCAAATATTAGAAATGCACAGACTAATATTCCAAATATAAGTAAACAGAGTCCTTTTACATACGACTATCAATCACCGTCTCCTTATATCGCACAACTTCAACAACCAGTAATTAGAGACCAACAATCTAATACTCAAGTTGCATATCAGGCAAGGAGACCGATTGCACAGGTGGGAGTATCACAACCACACACTGCACGAAGTCCGTATATATACCAACACCAACAACCGAGAGTCGGAACTTATCAAACGGGTTCACCATTCCCATTTACGCCAGGGCGTTTCTTTGACGATGATTCTCCTGCTTTTGCACAATATCAGTATCAAATTCCTTTTAATAATGTTCAAGGACAAAACCCCTATAATTTCCAAGCAATATCGACACAAAATCCATACCCATATATTGCAAATGGGTCTCAACCTGTTCCATATATTACACAAGCTCAGGTTTTGACATTTTATTTTAATCCTTATACTGGAGAAGACTACGCATATAGAACGCCAGGTCAAGCACAAGCACAGACACAATCACCATTTACATATTCTCGACAGGGAAGAACACCGACATATGAAACACAACAACCTTATATTGCANGACAACCAAATAGAAGCCCAGGCACATATGAATATTTGTCACCATATGCAGCTGCAAGACAGGCGCAAAATCCTTTCATAAGAGATGCAAGACAACCTATAATATATCAATATCAACAACCAAGCACATATGATTATCAGTCACCTTCGACATATGATAGACAGGGACAATCACCATTTACATATGATTATCAATCACCTTCGATTTATAACAATCCTGCTTCTATACAACAACCTAATATAAGAGACAAGCAAATTCCATATCCTTATATTGCAGATGCAAGGTCACCGTTTACATATGATTATCAATCACCTTCTCAATATTCTGTTCAGAGGACTCAACAAGTCACGAGTAGTGCAACAGGGCGAAACCCATTCCCTTATATACACCAACAACCACAACCGTATATTTACAACTCTCCTTATATTGCGAGACAACCATACTCTACAACTAGACCAGTTGGAGCTGTTGCAAAAGTAAAAGGTGTCTTTGTAAATAACCAAGGTGTAGTTGCAAAAGCACAAGAGGTATATGTCCATGCACCTCAAGGTCTAGAAAAGATACACCAAGCAGTTCCAAATGCACAATTCCAAAAAGGAAGTGAAGGTGACGGTGGACAAACACCATATATCTCTGGCCCCGGCTAATAAAATATATAAATAGTTTTATGGCTATTATTGCAAACCTATTCATTGACCAAGGAACAGACTTTTCTATCACAGTAGATGTGACTGATGCAGCTGGGACAGCATTAAATCTTTCGGGATATACTGCAGCTGCACAAATTAGAAAAACTTATGCTTCTTCAGCAATATCTGCAACATTCACAACAAGTATTGCAGCTGCAACAGGACAGGTGACTTTAAGTTTAACCGATACTGAAACTGCAAATTTAGAAGCAGGTCGGTATGTATATGACCTAAATATAAATAGTTCAGGTGGTCAAAAGACTAGAGTAGTCGAAGGACAAGCAACAGTGACCCCAGGCGTGACGAGGTAAATATGGCAACAGTTAAAGCAAGAATACTAAACAACAGTAATATCAGAGCAAAACAGGTCGCAATCGGTAATACCGATACGGTGAACTTATCAACAAAATCAATACAAGAACTTTCAGATGTCAATGCAACAGAGACAGATAAAGGAGTTCTTCAATATAACGCATCTACAGATAAGTGGGAAACCACTAATGTTTTAGACGGCGGAACATTCTAAAAGTATAAATACTTATACAATCAAGGTGTCATTCAGTGAGACACGACCCTCATAGTGAGAGGATTGATATATTATAATCTTTCTCGAATAGTGCAGAGAAAAATTTGCAAATTTTTAATATAAACAACTATTTTTTCAGGAGAAAAAAATGGCAACAGTAATTCAGATTAAACGAAGCACAGGAGTATCAGCACCAGCAGTTAGTGATTTAGCTGAAGGTGAATTAGCTTATGTGCAAGATAGGTCTAATTCGGGTGCTGGAGCAAAACTTTACATAGAATCCGTAGATTCTGATAACTCAACTCCATTGATTCATGCAATCGGTGGTAAATACTTTACTGATATATTATCAGGTTCAAGTGCAACACCAGCCAACTTTAAGGTTGGTAATGGTGCAACTGCTGGAGCCGAGATTCAGTTATTAGAGGATTCAGACAATGGGACAAATTATGTTGCTTTGAAATCACCTAACAGTTTAGGTGGTAATGTGACATTGACTTTACCAAGTGCAGACGGTTCTAATGGACAGGTTTTGGGAACAGACGGAAGTGGAAACCTATCATTTACATCGACAACATCGACTCTTGCTGGTGCAACAGATACAGATATTTCAGGTGCAAGTTCAGGACAAATTCTTGTTCATGATGGCTCTGATTCATTTGATAATGTTTCAATATCAGGAGACGCAACACTTGCATCTAACGGTGCATTAACTATTGCAAACGGTGCTGTGGAAACAGCAATGGTTGCAGATGACGCAGTCACATTAGCAAAGATTGCAGACGCAGTAATTGTCACGGAATCAGAAGGTATCGGTTCTAATGACAACGATACAACTTTACCGACATCAGCTGCAGTAAAAGATTATGTAGATTCACAGGACACTGCTCAAGACTTGGATTTCCAAGCTGATTCAGGTGGTGCATTATCTATTGATTTAGATAGTGAAACTATGGTCTTTGCTGGAACAGCAAACGAAATCGAAACAAGTGCATCAGGTAATACCGTCACAATCGGTCTTCCTGATAATGTCACTATCGCAGGAAACCTAACAGTAAGTGGAACAACTACTACAGTTAACTC
>FUFK010038188.1_pt1 | contig 60608 bp, 53 predicted proteins | sample 1021851 | NCBI WGS metagenome assembly FUFK01 (sample SAMEA51879418, study PRJEB19060) | metagenome
TTTGTTACCCAAACCTGAATTCTTTTGATCTGAATATTAGTATTAATAAAAGGATAGTTTCTTAGCGCTTCGTCATAAGTATCCCGGAAATAATGCGCCAGGAAAAAGTGCCGGTCGGCATCATAATCCAGGGCAAATTTGGCAAATTCCTCTACGGTTGCCCCACCTTCCACATTAACCGTACGTCGCTCNGANTTCTGTTCTGAAAATACNCCGGTGATCCTTGTTTTTCCAAACTGAANTTCGGTTTTNAAACCNAANAGACTTTGCGCACCCTGAATAAGTGCATTGTTCAAAGGCATATTTACGTTACCTACTTCAATTTTCTGAACGATATCATCCTCATTTGGCGTATACTCCAGTTTCAGCTGGTTTTGAAAATCGAAGGTCGATTCGGTATCATAATTCGCCGTAACCTGAAGACGCTCTCCAATTTGTCCAAGCATGGAAAGACTAATCCGCTGATCGAAATCAAAAGATAGATTGCTTCTGTTCCTTGGAGAAAATGCCGGGTTATCCTGTTTGGTATAGAGAAGTCCAAGATCTATTTCTACCGATCCCTGCGGAACGATATTGATTTCAGAACGACCAAAAATGCTTTCAAATAGATTATTATTGACATAGAAATCTGGTAAAAGATCACGCTGAATATCTTCAGTTCCTTCCTTTCTACCTGAAAGCGCATCATTTTTCAGCTTAAAGTAATTACGCATTTCCTCTTCCAGCACGAGGTCCTCATATTCCTGCGGAGTAAGAACCAAAGGCAGACCTATATTAATCTGTCCTACGCGTTCCCTGTAAAAGTAACGGTTGAGGATAGGATCATATTCGTATCTGGATTCTATAGATTGTGGATCTGGGAGCTGAAGCTCACCTAGAGCAAAGCCCGCCTGGATGGTGTCCTGAGGAGTTTCCTGAGAAATGGCGTCTATAGAAAACACCATAAATAACAGGAAAGTCAGGCGTACCGGTAAAGACAATTTCAGGTAATTGTTCTTCAATTTAGTTACAGCTTTTTAAGAGCCATTTTTATAATAGATTCTACGGTGGATTCAGGATCATCCTTCAGAATCTTTTCTACAACCTTGCCAGCCTGGCGTCTATTGTAACCCAAGATCTCTAAAGCTGATAACGCTTCTTCCTTATTTGTATTGTTCGGAGTCATTAAAACTTCATCATCGCCCATCACCTTAAGCACTTTATCCTTGAGATCAAGAATGACTCTTTGAGCTGTTTTGGCGCCGATACCTTTCACACTCTGGATGGTAGGAACATCACCGGTCGCAATTGCATTGATCACCTCCTTTGGTTGCAAGGAAGACAGCATTACGCGAGCCGTGCTTGTGCCTACACCAGAAACGGAAATTAGAAGTTTAAAGATCTCTCTTTCAGATTTTTCAATAAAACCATACAAGGTGTGCGAATCTTCCTTTACCTGTAGATAAGTATAAAGACTGATCGCTTCAGATTCAGGAATTAGTGAAAACGTATGCAGGGAAATATTTACGGTATATCCTATTCCGTTGCATTCAATAACCACATAGGTGGGATTTTTTTCTATTAACTGACCCTTGAGGTGATGAATCATGCAAAAAAGTTGTGTTGAGCTTCAAATGTAGTAAAATAAAGCAAAGGCGGGAATCATCTTCCCGCCTTTACTTTATGTAAGGTATTAAGCTTTCTTGTTAGCCTTCTTTTCTTTCTCCTGTGCATCTATAACCGCTACTGCAGCCATATTCACCATTTCCTCTACACTTGCTCCAAGCTGAAGAATATGAACAGGTTTCCTCATTCCCATCATTATCGGGCCTATAGAATCTACATTGTTGAGTTCTTTAATAAGCTTATAGGTACTGTTAGCCGAATCCAGATCTGGATAGATAAGGGTATTTACCTTCTTACCGGCAAGTTTTGAAAAAGGGAATTTATTCTGAAGCATCTCACGATTCAAAGCGAAATCTGCCTGCAATTCTCCGTCAACACTAAGTTCCGGGTGAAACCTGTGCAGGTAAGAAACTGCTTCTTTTACTTTGGTCGCTCTTGGGTGTTTAGAAGATCCGAAGTTTGCGTAAGATACCATCGCGATTACAGGTTCCATTCCAAATAACTGAACCGTACGTGCCGTCATTTGTGCGATCTTGGCAAGATCTTTAGCCGAAGGATCTATATTAATCGAAGTATCACTAATAAATAGCGGACCTCTGGAAGTATTCATCACGTTCGTTGCCGCTACCCTGGAAACGCCATCTGCCAGCCCAATAAGTTCCAGCATAGGTTTTACCACCGTTGGGTAAGCTCTGGAATATCCTGAAAGTAATGCATCTGCATCTCCTTCATTGACCATCATCGCGGCAAAATAATTCCGTTCTCTTAGTAGTTTTTCGGCATCGTATTTAGTTACGCCACTTCTATGCCTGGTTTCCCAGTATTTGTAAGCGTATTTTTTCCTGTTTTCCTCTTCATCATCAGATTTTGGGTCAATAATGACCACATCATCTTCTTGAAAATCGATCTCAGCCATTAATTCCTTNATCACTTCACTTCGTCCAAGAAGGATTGGGAATCCAATTCCTTCATCATTTACGATCTGTGCAGCTTTAAGAACATCCAGATGATCTGCTTCAGCAAAAACGATTCGTTTAGGGTTTGTTTTNGCGCGGTTTTGCAACAAACGGGTGATCTTGTTCTCATTACCCATTCGTTCCAGCAACTCTTCCTCGTAACGTTGCCAGTCTTCGATCCCTTCCCGGGCGACACCACTTTCCATCGCAGCTTTGGCAACTGCAGGCGGAACTTTGGCGATCAATCTCGGGTCGAAAGGCTTCGGAATAATATAATCAGGTCCAAAATTTAACCTGGTTTCACCGTATGCAATATTCACCTGCTCCGGCACAGCTTCTTTAGCCAATTCTGCAAGTGCTTTTACAGCGGCTTTTTTCATTTCTTCGTTGATCTTGGTCGCGCGTACATCCAGTGCTCCACGGAAGATAAATGGAAAACCAAGAACATTATTCACCTGGTTTGGATGATCGCTTCTACCTGTCGCCATGATGATATCTTTCCTGGTATCCATCGCCAGGTTGTAATCGATCTCTGGATTAGGATTGGCCATTGCAAAAACGATAGGTCTTTTCGCCATGCTTTTAAGCATTGCCGGACTTACAATATTTGCAATAGAAAGACCCACGAATACATCGGCATCCTTCATTGCCTCATCCAATGTGTCGATCTTACGGGCAGTAGCGAATTCTGCTTTTTCTTCGGAAAGATTTGGTCTGTCTTTTCTAATAACACCTTTACTATCAAGCATCACGATGTTTTCAGCTTTAGCACCAAAAGCTTTGTAAAGCTTGGTACATGAAACTGCAGCGGCTCCTGCTCCACTAATGACGATCTTCACTTTGCTCATCTTTTTCTTAGCCAGCTCCAAAGCATTCAGCAATGCTGCTGCTGAAATGATCGCGGTTCCATGCTGATCATCATGCATAACCGGAATATCCAGTTCTGCTTTTAAGCGTTGTTCAATTTCAAATGCTTCAGGAGCTTTGATATCTTCCAGGTTGATTCCGCCGAAAGTAGGCGCAATATTCTTAACCGTTTCTATGAACTTATCTACGTCTTTTGTGTCTACTTCGATATCGAAAACATCAATATCTGCAAAGATCTTAAAAAGAAGACCTTTTCCTTCCATCACCGGCTTTGATGCTTCTGGACCTATATCCCCAAGACCCAGAACGGCAGTACCATTAGAAATCACAGCCACCAGGTTTCCTTTGGTAGTATATTTGTAAACATTCTCCCTATCTTTTTCAATCTCTAGACATGGCTCAGCTACACCTGGAGAATAAGCCAGAGANAGGTCTCTTTGNGTGGCATATTTCTTAGTTGGTACAACTTCAATTTTCCCGGGCTTAGGTTTAGCGTGGTAAACCAATGCCTCTCTTCTTTTTCTGGAAGTGTTACTCATAATTTTAAGTTTTCGGCTAATTAGCAAAGTTAATAAGGCTGCTGTCCTTAGAGAAATAAAAAGAACAAAAGCTTCAAACGTATCTCTAAGATAATTTATACTTTGGAAGCCTAAATTANTNTCATGATCAAAAGTCTGTTTTTAGCACTTTTTCTAGTGCCTGTGCACCTATNTGCGCAAAGTCTATCCATAAACGAGGTAGACAGTCCACCACTAATAAAGGGCTACTGCGAAGAAGACNCTTCCGAAGAATGTTTTACCATTTCTATAAGTCAGTTTATGAACAGTAATGCTAAAATTGCTGACATCATTAAATCGAAAGAATCGGGAAAGGCGTATATCCAGTTTACGGTGAATGAAAAGGGAGAGATCATTAATGTACGATCACGATCCAAATTCCCCACCATCGCCAGGGTAGCGGAAGACGCTGTGAAAGAATTGACGATCGCTGAGCCTGCAATGTTAAATGACCAACCCGTAGCGATCACTTACACCTTGCCATTTAAATTTAGAAGCCTTGAAATAGGGAATGATAGCGCCAGAATTTTAGGGGATGGAGATTTTGCAAACATAACCGATGTGAATGAAGTAGCAACTCCACCTGAGTTTCGAGGCTACGACGCAGGAATTAGAAATATAGTTGATCGTTACAAGTATGATCTTAGAATGAAACTAAGGCAAATGAGTTATGAAGACAAACAAATTGATCTACTGAAAATTTCATTGATCATCGAGGAAAATGGAGATATCTCCAGAAAGATGGTAATTCATCCCAAGCGTAAACTTCAGAATATTGTAAAAGCTGAAGTAGATAGGATCGTGATCGAGCAAGCAGCTACAAATAAGAATGGAGAAAATGAAAAAGTACTTATTTCTTATGACTTCTCGACTTAGTCACGTTTAAGAAACTCAATATTTCGCTTGAGACCCTCAAATTTTGTTCGTTTCACGGCAGATTTTCTGAAGATCTCATTGAAAGTTTCCCGGGTGATCTCTTCCCACTCTTTTTTTGAGTTTTTAAGAAGTTCAGGATGCGGATTGAATAATGGCTCCTGGTGAGGTTTAGAAAATCGATTCCACGGGCATACATCCTGACAAACATCGCAGCCAAACATCCAGTCATCAAATTGATTCTTCATACTCTGTGGAAGCTCATCCTTCAGCTCAATGGTGAAATAAGAAATACACTTACTGCCATCAACTTTGTAAGGTTCTACGATCGCTTCCGTAGGACAGGCATCGATACAGGCGGTACAGCTTCCGCAGTGATCGGTAACGGGAGTATCGTATTCCAGATCAAGGTCTACGATCAATTCAGCAATAAAATAGAAAGAGCCAGTTTGTTTCGAAAGCAAATTTGAATGCTTCCCGATCCATCCGAGTCCGCTTTTTGCAGCCCAGGCTTTGTCCAGAACCGGCGCTGAATCTACAAAAGCACGACCGTGAAAATCACCGATTTCTTCCTGTAGGGTAGCGAGCATTTCCTTCAATTTATCCTTGATCACAAAATGATAATCTCGACCGTAAGCATATTTACTGATCTTATAGGACTCGCTGTTTTGTATTTCTGAAGGATAATAGTTCAGCAGTAGAGAAATAACGCTTTTTGAACCTGGAACCAGCAAGGTAGGATCCAGACGCTTATCGAAATAATTCTCCATATAGCGCATTTCGCCATGCATATTCTTCTGAAGCCAGCTTTCCAGTCTTGGCGCTTCCTCTTCCAGAAATTCAGCTTTTGAAATTCCGCATGACAAAAAGCCGAGGCGTTTTGCTTCGGCTTTAATAAGTTGTGAATATTTTGCTGCTGAAGGATTCAAAGACTGAATTTAGAGCAGCTAATGTAAAAATTAAATAGCTGAGATCATTGGAGTGTGGGATTAAATGGCGCAAAAACTCCATCGGGATTTTCCAGGCCCACCCAGGCGTGTAGCGTCCATCCCCCAGCGGCGCAGTTGAGATGCCAGTGATCATCTTCCCCGATGAAAGGTCCCTCGGGTATTTTATAATCTTCAGTTTGATCGCAGTTAGGAACCGGGATCAAATACTCTGCAGCTACGAATTGCATTTTCCCGTTTTCGTCTGGATGATATACCAGGATTTCAGGTTTTAGCAAATCGAACTTCATATCCACATATTCCTCTTTGCCATAATGATAGCCCATACCAGGTACAAGCGGACTCACCTGTACATAACCCTGGTCAACAGCCACATGAAAATTGTGAAACCTTCGCATCGCTTTGGCAAGCATTTCCAGCTGATCATCCAAAGTCTCAGCCTTCTCAACCTTGAAATCATAGGACTGTAAGTTCTCATCTTCAAATGGATCTGAACTACAGGAACTAATTAGTGCTAATAATAGAACAGGCAAAACCAGAAATGGTTTCGTAAATAAATTCGTTTTCATCTGTATATATTTTTGTTGGTTCCTATTCTATTTGAATGATCATATCATAATCGCCCGCAGTATTTAATACCTCCTGAATAATTTCTGGAGCAACCGACTTTTCCATGGCATTTTCCTCACTGGTGGGTATCCCGTATTTTCGAAAGAATTCTCCGAATCTTTTAGGGCTGTGGATATTTACCCATTTACAGTTTTCACTCTTGGAGTTCATGAAAGTGTGCAGCGTTTTTGGGGGAATATCTATTGATTCCCCCGCTTTTACATTTCTCTGCTCGCCATTGATGATGAAATCCATCTCCCCCGTTACGATATAAAAAGACTCATGTAAATTTTCATGATAATGTGGTGGTGGACCAGGTACCTGGCTAAGGGATTCGCCAATACTAAGATCGTAGTCACCCGAAAGATTCTGTACTGAAACTTTGTGACCTAACACCCATGATTCTAATTCGTTACGCATCTTATGAGATTTTAGTCTCGTAAATATATAACGGAATTTTGTAGAATCATAGTTTTATAAGATATTTGTCTCATGAGTAAACAATATATCCAAAAAGGAAGAAAGACTCAGAAGCTGAAAACCCGGGACAAAATCCTTAGAAGCACACAAAAGTTGCTGGAAAAGAACCAGGACATAAGCCTTGAGGATGTTGCTAAGGAAGCAGGTATATCCAGGGCAACGATCTATCGTTACTACTCCAGTATCGATGTACTGGCTGCAGAAGCAGTACTGGATCTGAATACTAAAAGTTCGGAAGATCTCTATGATGAGGTTGCTGGGAAAGACCTGAAAGAAGCTATTCTATCCATGCAGGATTATTACAACCAGTTAACCATAAACAATGAATCTGGTTTTAGAAAATATATGAGTGTAGTCCTGAACAATGATCATAGTGATAAAATGCGTGGTGCACGCCGCAAAAAATCCTTGATGATGTTACTGGAGAATAAGGCTCAGCAAATGAGTGCTCAGGACAAGGAAAATTTAGCGAATATTACCACAGTCTTGATGGGTATTGAAGCCTTCGTAGTCACCAAAGACGTATGCGGTTTAAACAATGTAGAATCTAAAAAACTATTGAACTGGGGAATGGAAAAATTGCTGGAATCAATATTAAAGTAAATCTATCTTTTTGAGAACTTCAGAATAGCATTATTAGGCTTTAGAGTTATCAATGGTTTTATTTCGATCTCGGAATTCACCGGCTGCAATTTGTAATCGTTCATCAATTCTGCAACCGCAATGATCATCTCGAACATCGCGAAGTTATTTCCAATACATTTTCGTGGTCCCGCACCAAATGGGAAATATTGTGAGGAATATTGTCTTCCGCCTTCAGCGAACCTTTCTGGCATAAAAGTGTCTGGCTCCTTCCATAGATCTGGGTGTCTATGAACTTCGTGCAATGAAAACAGCAAATTGGAGCCCGGCTCAAAATATTTGCCTTCAAATTCAAATTCCTCAAGATTCACCCGGTCTATAAAATATGCTGGAGGATACATACGCATCGATTCCTCTAGAACCATTTGAGTGAATGGCGCATTAGTCACTAAATGCATTAGATCATCGCTTTCTTTCTTCAAAGTTGAAACCTCCTTGTAAATCTTTTCCTGCCACATAGGATTAAATGCGAGTAACTGAGCTGTAAAAGTTAACGAATTCGAGGTAGTCTCATGTCCCGCAGTAAACAGAATCAGGATCTCATCAATAAGCTGTTCTTCATCCATGAAGTTCCCGTCGTCATATTTCGCATCCAGCAGCATATCCAGAAGATCATCATATCGATTTCCTGAAGCCTGTCGTTCGTGAACTATAGTTCTTAAAATACTCCTTGCCTCCTCTGTTAGCTGAAGATAACTATCAATTTTTCCACTAAGACTAAACCACCACCCAAGATAGGGTTGCCTTAATTCTTTTACCAGCATTTGCTGCGTGGCTTCAGTTATATATTGGAGTCGGTTGATCTCAGTTTGATTCGCAGCACTACTAAAAAGTGATTTTACAACCGTTTGAAAAGCAAGATCGTTCATAATNGGAAAAATATCNATNTCNTTCCCGNTCTCGATTTTTTCATATTCGGCACAAATTGCTTCCTTAATGGAATCAAGTAAATTGGCAAGTTGCTTTTTATGGAATGCCGGTTGAATCAACTTTCGTTGTTTCTTCCAGTGTTCTCCTTCTGAAGTAAGCAGACCTTTACCCACATATTTCACCAGGTCTTTGGTCTGTATCTCAGATTTCACAAAATTCTTCTGGTTCTTCTGAAGCACATATTCTACAAGAGCTGCATCCCTACTGAAAATAACCGATTTACTAAATCCGATCTTCAATCGAAAAGTATCTCCCTTTTCTTCAAAGTTCTTCTTATGAAAGGGTAACGGATTTTTTAAAATATTGGCTGAATGCTTTAAAAATTTAGCCAGTGAAACTTCGGGAATATTATTCTCTTTCTCCTTCATGATACTTTTTAAAACAATCCATTCTGCCCGGGAGTCTTGGTTCTTCCAAGGTGTCGGTAGGCATGCTCGGTCACTTCCCTTCCTCGAGGTGTCCGGTAAATAAATCCCTGCTGAATCAAAAATGGTTCATAAACCTCTTCAATAGTTTCAGCACTTTCACTTACAGCTGTCGCCAGGGTTGTAATACCTACAGGACCACCTTTAAACTTGTCAATGATGGTTTCCAGGATCTTGTTATCCATTTCATCCAGCCCATGCGCATCCACATTTAAGGCTTTTAAGCTATATCTGGCGATTTCAATATCGATCTTTCCGTTCCCTTTTATCTGTGCAAAATCCCGTACCCTTCTTAGNAAGGCATTTGCTATACGCGGAGTNCCCCTACTTCTTCCTGCAATCTCAATAGCTGCTTCCTGTGAAATTGGAACTTTGAGAATCTCAGAACTTCTTTCCACAATGCCTGATAGCAGTTCTGTAGAATAATACTGTAGTCTACTGGAAATACCAAAACGCGCCCGCATAGGCGCTGTAAGCAATCCTGAGCGTGTTGTAGCTCCAATTAGAGTGAAAGGATTTAAATTGATCTGTACAGTTCTGGCGTTTGGACCGGTTTCNAACATGATGTCGATACGATAATCTTCCATGGCAGAATACAGGTATTCTTCTACTATAGGACTCAATCGATGAATTTCGTCTATAAACAGAATATCACGTTCATCGAGATTTGTGAGCAGACCGGCGAGGTCTCCGGGTTTATCCAGAACGGGACCCGAGGTGATCTTTATACCAACATTGAGTTCATTTGCAAGAATATGAGCCAGGGTAGTNTTCCCCANACCTGGAGGTCCATGAAACAAGGTATGATCCAGNGCATCTCCACGCATNTTNGCNGCCTGNACAAAGATCTGCAGATTCTCCAGCACCTGTTCCTGTCCCGCAAANTCNTCAAAACTTANNGGCCTTAAAGCTCTTTCTATNTCAAATTCTTCAGGAGAAAGATTCTCTCCACTGGCATNCAGGTTCTCGTTCATCANTTATTTGCTTTTCGCAATATATTCTTTAGTCTGCTTGATCCAATCTTCAGAATTGTCCAGANTAATNTCTGGCTGCACTCCTACAGACTCATATTCCAGATATTTTTTATCGCCTTTAAAAGTAAAGAATCCTTTGAAGTTATAGCAGGGAAAATCATAAGTTTTACCAAGTTCATACGCGATAGTTCCGCTAGTTTTACTTCCAAGTAAGGTTACATTTTTAAACTTCTGAAGTCTTAGAGCNAACTGCTCTGCATTNCTCNCAGTNTTCCCATTTATCANNACATANAATNTTGCNTNCTTATANTTTTTNCGNAGATATTTATAGAGAATATCAGAATTTCTATCNCCACCGCCACCATTGTCGCGAAGATCCAGGATCAGGTCTNTAGTAACAGGTTTCTCTTCCAGNCTNTTATAGAAGTTTTCTGCATTCTTCAAAACGGGATTGTATCCGGAAAAACTTCCAATTCGCAAATACGTAATATCGCCAGATTTTGAATATCGAAAAGTTTCCGTATCCACTACCCTAGAGCGATCTGGACCGGCATTGGACTTTGATAGCTGTAGTTTTGAAATATTACCATTCCTGATTTCCAACGGGAAATTCACAAGCTTTTTATCATGAAATTGACCTATTGCTGCAAGATAGCGACCATTCCCGTATTTCAAGAATTGACCTATAATTTCCCCTTTCTGCCATACCTCATTACCACCGCTAAGATTCACTACTATTAGATTCTCTTCGGAAGCATATACGCCTATGCTAAAACCATCACGGGAATAGATACCCTCGACATCTTCTACTGGTTTGATCTCGAGTTTCGTTTGTAAGCTATCCAGATCACCTTCAAATTCTGGAAATTCCTGGTAGGTCGTATCAGATTGATTTACATCAAAACCAACTTCAGAATACATCATATTATGCCGATCATTGAGCGTAACAAGTATCTTACTCATCTGCTGGAAACAATCATATTCTGGGTAGTTTCCGGTATATGAATAATTATTGGCCGCACTTAATGTCTCATTGTATACAAATAGGTCTGATGTATTCCTGGTGACAGGTAATTTTTGGATTGTCTTAGCCAGAACTTCAATGTTCTTAGTGCATTCGCAATCACTCTGTGACGAAACACTGAAGCTAATTATCAAAAGCAAGCAAAAGAATAAATATTTCATTTCAGTTGATTTGTAAAAAGATATTACAATTTGAGAAGTCGGTAAAACATATAGAATAAAAAAAGCCTTTTCCGTAGTGGAAAAGGCTTTCTATAAAAACTTAATATTGTTCTAGTGATTTAATTCTTCTTCACCTTCCTGAAGTGGCATGGTTTGCGGCACGAAATCCTGTCCTGCAATTACATACTCACCATCTTCTCCGGTTTTAGAGTAATCATAAGGCCATCTGTAAACTGATGGGATTGCTCCTGGCCAGTTTCCATGTACATGTTTTACAGGCGTAGTCCATTCCAGTGTATTTGATCTCCAAGGGTTTTGAACAGCCTTCTTTCCGTAGAACATAGAAGAGAAGAAGTTATAAATAAACACCAACTGAACTAAAGCAGTAATGATAGCAGCTACCGTGATGATCACATTCACATCTGCATAGTCATCGAAGTATGGAAATTCAGTATTAGTATAATAACGTCTTGGAAGACCAGCGATCCCGATAAAGTGCATTGGGAAAAAGACTCCGTAAGCACCTACAGCTGTTACCCAGAAGTGGATATAACCAAGATTCTTATTCATCATTCTACCAAACATCTTAGGGAACCAGTGGTAAACCCCGGCGAATAGTCCGTACAATGCAGATATACCCATCACCAGGTGAAAGTGAGCAACCACGAAGTACGTATCGTGCACGTTAATATCCAGTGTAGAATCCCCAAGAATAATACCTGTTAAACCACCCGTAATGAAGGTAGATACAAGACCGATCGAGAATAGCATTCCCGGGTTCATCTGTAAATTACCTTTCCATAGGGTCGTGATATAGTTAAAAGCTTTTACTGCTGAAGGTATTGCAATTAGTAATGTGGTAAAGGTAAATACCGATCCAAGGAACGGGTTCATACCAGATACGAACATATGGTGACCCCAAACGATCGTAGATAAGAATGCGATAGCCAGAATTGAAGCTACCATTGCACGATATCCAAAGATTGGCTTACGTGAATTTGTAGCGATAATTTCTGAAGTGATCCCCAGTGCCGGAAGTAATACGATATAAACTTCAGGGTGACCAAGGAACCAGAATAAGTGTTCGAAAAGTACCGGGGAACCTCCCTGATGACTTAATACCTCTCCTTTAATAAAGATATCACTTAAGAAGAAGGATGTTCCAAAACTTCTGTCCATGATCAATAATAATGCGGCTGAAAGTAATACCGGGAACGATACAACTCCAATAATAGCTGTTACAAAGAACGCCCAGATAGTAAGAGGAAGTCTGGTCATAGACATCCCTGCAGTTCTAAGGTTTAATACTGTAACAATATAGTTCAAGGATCCTAGTAATGAAGATGCTATAAAGATCGCCATAGAAACCAACCATAATGTCATCCCTGTTCCAGAACCACTAATTGCCTGTGGCAATGCAGATAGTGGAGGATAAATCGTCCAACCTGCCATTGCTGGACCTGACTCCACGAACAATGAACAAAGCATGATCACTGAAGAAAGGAAGAACAACCAGTAGGAAACCATGTTCAGGAATCCTGAGGCCATATCCCGCGCACCAATTTGCAACGGTATCAATAAGTTTGAGAACGTACCGGAAAGTCCGGCAGTTAACACAAAGAATACCATGATCGTACCGTGAATTGTAACAAGCGCCAGGTAAATACTTGGTGACATTACTCCTTCTGGTGCCCAGCGTTCTCCTAATAGTGCTTCAAAAACCCAGAAAGACTCTGCTGGCCATGCAAGCTGAATACGGAAAAGGATGGACATCCCAATACCTACTATTCCCATTAGAAGACCTGTAATAAGATATTGCTTNGCAATCATCTTATGATCGGTACTGAAAATATACTTTGTTATAAAAGTTTCCTTNTGATGATGTCCGTGATCATCGTGGTGATCGTGTGCCGGTGCTGTTGCAGTTGCTGACATATCTCTAATTTCTTTATCTTAAAATTGTACGTTCGTTATCTATTCTACTGAAGCTACTGCATTCTCACCNTCCGGTGCATTTTCAGTCTCCATCTCNCCNTCAGANTCTTCTTGCATTGACTCTGGNGTGCCATCTCNAGCAGTATCTTCTGGTCTATCTACATTCTGACTACTTTCTTCCATAGTACTTCCAAAAGTAGGCTGCTCTGACATCCATGCATTGAAATCTTCTTCAGATTCCACTACNATNTTCATTTGCATGTTGTAGTGAGCCTGTCCACAAATCTTGTTACATAGTAAGAAGTATTCAAACTCATACTCATCAAGTGTAGGTTCTCCCTGCGCTCTTAATGCTTCATTACGCTCATTTCTTACTTCATTTACGCTCTTCACCTTATCTCGCATGTACTCACTTTCTCTCATTTCTTCGGAAGTGATCGTTGGAGTAAAACCAAACTGAGTGATCATTCCAGGCACTACGTTCATTTGTGCACGGAAGAANGGGAAATAAGCTGAATGCAATACATCCTGAGATCTGAATTTGAAAAGGACTGGTCTGTTTACCGGTAAATGTAATTCAGTAGTGATAACGTCATCCTTTCCATAAGAATCAGATTCATCCACACCTAACTGGTTCACACCTTCGATAAAACGAACATTGGCTTTTCCTAAGGTATTATCTTCACCGGAATATCTCGCTCTCCAGTCAAACTGGTAAGCGTAAACTTCGATCACCAGTGGATCTTCGTCTTCGTTGATATTCATGATATCACTCCAGGTAAATAATCCGTAGATAATAAGACCGGCAAGAGTAATTACAGGAATGATCGTCCAGATAAATTCCAGTTTATCATTATCTGCGTAGAATAATGCCTTTTGTGTTTTCTTCCCTTTGTATTTGAAAGCGAAGTAGTGCAATAAACCCTGAGTAATGATCTGTACGAACATAATAAGTCCGATAGATACAAACATTAAGGTGTCATATTCTGAACCATGTTCAGAAGCAGCTTCCGGAAGGTAGAATTTACTGTATTCCCAGAANCAAAATATNGTAATAACGTAAAGGAAAATTACAAATGCTAGCATCAGGATCCCGTGAGTACGGTTATCCTTATCGTTTGCAACCTGTGAAGTATCCTCATCTGATCCCTTCGATAACTGAAAGATCTTNGAGATCTGCCAACCTGTTACGGCCAGAAGTGCGAGTACTATGATTACTAAAAATACGGTCATTTTATAAGTTCTTCTTTAAACAATCAATCTTTATTAATAGTGGTAATGTTTACTTTCTTTCAAGTATGGATTACCTTTTACAAGTAGCGGTNCCTTTGTAAGTGAATTGAACACTATGAAGGAGAANAAACCTCCAAACAATAGTATTGCACTAATTTCAGGAATTCCAATNAACCAGGANTCCCCAACTGTCGCAGGCATTACCATTACGTAAACGTTGATGTAGTGACCGCATAGAATTATAATACCGGTCATCACCACAAACCAGTTCACCCGTTTGTAATCGCTGTTCATCAACAATAATACCGGGAAAAGGAANTTTGTTACGATCATACCCCAGAAAAGTATNGGATAATCATTCATTCTCTGAATGAAGTAAACCACCTCTTCAGGAATATTTGAATACCATATCAACATAAACTGAGAGAACCATAGGTAAGTCCAGAAAATACTGATCCCGAACATGAATTTCGCAAGNTCATGAATATGACTATTATTTACGAACTCAAGGTACCCTCTCGATTTTAGATATATTGTGATTATAGCGATCGTGGTAATCCCTGATACGAACATACTAGCAAATACGAACCAACCGAATAACGTACTAAACCAGTGTGGATCCAAACTCATGATCCAGTCCCATGACATCATAGATTCAGTTACGATAAAGAATACCAGGAATCCTGCAGATAGCTTAAAAGTCTTTTTAAAGATCGAAAGATCTGTTGCATCGTCCATCTTTCTGGAGTTTTTCACAATCAAGTGTCTGAAGATCGCCCATCCACCAAGGTAGATAGCAGCTCTGATTAAGAAAAATGGTACGTTTAAGTATGCAGTTTTATTCTGAATGATTTCATCGTGTGCTACTACTTCCGGATCCATCCATACAAATAGATGATTTAAGTGTAAACCTGAAAGAACAAGTATTACGAACACGATAAGCCCTCCAGGTAGCAAGTAAGCAGTGATAGCTTCCATTACTCTGAATAATACCGGTGACCAACCTGCCTGTGCAGCATATTGAACAGCATAAAAAGCCATAACTCCTAAAGAGATCATGAAGAAAAAGAATGCAGCCACGTAAAGTGCAGCCCATGGTTTGTTCTGTAACTGGTGCAGGATGTGCTCCATATGCTCAGCCTCATGGGATGCTTCTTCACCATGACCTTCTTCAGCATGGTCTGCGTCAGCGGCATGATCTGTATTATCTTCAGTGTGTTCTATAGTTTCAACTTCAGTGTTTCCACCAGGAATCTGCTCGACGTTAACTTCGTGAGTTTCATCTGTCGCATGCTCTTCCCCGTGATGTTCAGAAGCCATCATTGCCTCCACATCCTCGATAGTTTCTGGAGCCGCGATAAACCCGTAAACGAGACCTATTGCTCCCACAACCATACAAATGATTGCTGCTAATTTTATTTTACTGGATAGCGTATACATATTGATAGATCTAAATCTTTATTCTTGAGTTTCGGTTTGGTTGTTTTCGGTAGCACCTTCAGCAGCGGTATCGCCAGCATCCTCATAGATATTAGCATCTGCTCTGGAAGGAAGAAGGCTTGTTTGCTCTTCTTCAAATTCTCTTTCAGGTTTACCTTCCAACTTATCTTTTAAGCTCATCACATAGTGATCGATTTGCCAGCGTTCTTCGATTGAAGTCTGCGAAGCATAAGATCCCATGTTATTAATTCCGTAGTACATCACGTGATAAACACTACCTTCAGTGATTGCTCTACCTGCATCATCATAGGATGGTACACCAAGAATCTTCTCTCTTTCTACAAGAATTCCTTTCCCATCTCCTTTGTCACCGTGACAAACTGCACAATAAATAGTGTACAAACCTTTACCTTCTGCAAGATTATNCTGAGTATATGGAATTGGATTGTTAAGATTTGCCTTTGCATTAGCAAGTCCTGCAGCAGAATTTTCGTAATCATACGGCATCCATCCTCTTGGAATAGATCCTTCTACCGGTAATTTTGCCTCCTGAGCATTCTCGAATACATTGTACTCGCCGTAGGTTTCGTAACCTACAGACTCATACATATCTGGCATATACTGATAGTTTGGATCCTCCTTGTCATTGCAGGAAACAACTGCAAAGCCAAGCAGACAAAATCCTATAGTTTTATGGAACAAACTTCTCATTATCACTATTTATTATCTATTAATCTAATTTCAGATGCTCCAGTATCGTAAAGAAACTTAGTAAGATCATCTATGTTATGGTTCGCAGCATCCACTTCCATAAGAAACAGGTCATCTGTTGTTCTTACATCAGGGTTCTCAGCTTTTTTGAATGGCCATAATCTACTTCTCATGTAGAAGGTGATTACCATAAGGTGAGCTGCAAAGAATACTGTAAGCTCGAACATGATAGGTACGAACGCCGGCATATTCTGAAGAAAACTAAAACTTGGTTTTCCTCCAATATCCTGAGGCCAGTCCTCTATCATGATAAAATTCATCATAGCAACTGCTACTGACAAACCAACCAATCCATAAAGGAATGCGGTGATGGCNAGTCTTGTTGGAGCAAGTCCCATTGCTTTATCAAGTCCGTGAACCGGAAATGGGCAATAGATTTCTCCTATATGATAGCGTGCTTCACGAATCTGCTTTACAGCCTGTAAAAGCAGGTCGTCATCTTGGTAAATAGCGTGTAAAACTTTAGATGCCATCCTGATTATTTATTTTTTANTTTGTTTGCCTGCTCTGTCCACCCAGCTCTATTAGCCTGGATAGGGAAGTTTTCGATAACTTCATCAAGCAAGACAAAATCCTGTTCTGTCAATTTACTAACCTGGTCGAAAAGGTAGATACCAACCTGGTGGAAATGTTGTTGCAATAACGGACCAACATTCTTAAGCCTGGTTAGATCATCTGCAGACTGCGTTGCAGGATCGTAAGTACCAATTCTTCCTAACATCTCATCGATACGGTCTTTCATCACTTCTGAAATTACCATCCCATCCGCGTTCACTGTGTCTTCATGAGGGTGATCTACCTCTACCGTTTTTTGATGTTCTGTATCTTCGATCTTATGGTGAATTCCATCTTCCTCATTCTGCATAGGATTTCTTCCTACCGCTTGAGGATCGTAATGCAATACATCATCACCATGCTGAGCTCTTAGTTTTTTATACTTCTCTCCGGAAGCCTTCAGGATTGTCTTCACCTCTGCCTGAGCGATCACTGGGAACGAACGAGCGTATAATAGAAACAATACAAAGAAGAATCCAATAGTTCCAATAAAGATCCCGATATCTACAAAGGTAGGTGAGAACATCGTCCATGAAGATGGAAGGTAATCACGGTGAAGCGAAGTCACGATAATTACAAAACGTTCAAACCACATTCCGATGTTTACTACAATCGAAATAAAGAAAGAGAACATGATGCTGGTACGTAATTTCTTGAACCACATAAACTGCGGAGAAAACACGTTACAGGTCATCATACTCCAGTATGCCCACCAGTAAGGCCCGGTAGCTCTGTTAAGGAATGCATACTGTTCGTATTCAACGCCAGAGTACCATGCAATCACTAATTCGGTAATATATGCAGTACCTACAATAGAACCTGTGATCATGATCACGATGTTCATCAATTCGATATGCTGAATCGTAATATAGTCTTCAAGATTAGAAACCTTTCTCATGATGATAAGCAAGGTGTTTACCATCGCAAATCCTGAGAAGATTGCTCCTGCAACGAAGTAAGGAGGGAAAATGGTCGTATGCCATCCCGGTATTACCGAAGTTGCAAAGTCAAAAGATACAATCGTGTGTACAGAAAGTACAAGTGGTGTTGCCAATCCGGCAAGTACCAGTGATACTTCTTCAAAACGTTGCCAGTCTTTAGCACGTCCACTCCATCCAAAAGATAGAATTCCGTAGACTTTTTTAGTAAAAGGAGTAATCGCACGGTCACGGATCATTGCAAAATCAGGTAGCAATCCAGTCCACCAGAATACCAGTGATACAGATAGATATGTAGAGATCGCAAATACATCCCATAGAAGTGGCGAGTTAAAGTTCACCCATAGTGACCCAAATTGATTTGGAATTGGAAGTACCCAATATGCCAACCATGGACGTCCCATGTGAATAAGAGGAAAAAGACCCGCCTGCATTACAGAGAAAATGGTCATCGCCTCTGCAGACCTGTTAATTGCCATTCTCCATTTCTGGCGGAAAAGCAGTAGTACGGCNGAAATAAGNGTACCGGCGTGACCAATACCTACCCACCATACNAAGTTGGTAATATCCCAGGCCCAACCTACGGTTTTATTTANNCCCCAGGTNCCAATACCTGTAGAAATTGTGTAAACTATACATCCTACACCCCANAGAAAGGCAACAAGGGCAATAGANAAAACTATCCACCAGGATTTGTTAGCCCGTCCTTCAACCGGAGCAGCAACATCNACCGTCACATCGTGATAGNTTTTGTTCCCGGTAACTAGAGGCTTTCGTATAGGNGCTTCGTAATGAGACATATCCTTATCTAATTGATTCTTAGTTATTNGTTATTTTAAGCTTCGGTTGTATTTCTAACNTTNGTCTGGTACATCACNTTTGGTTTNGTACCTACATACTCNAGNAGATGATACATCCTGTCNTCATTTTTCTTTTCAAGAACTTTCGNGTTCCTTNGTTATTCACATCCCCAAAGACCATCGCACCTTTATCACAAGCAGCAGAACAAGCAGTCTGGAATTCTCCATCTTCAATCGTTCTACCTTCTCTCTTCGCATCAAGAATGGTTTTCTGAGTTTTTTGAATACACATAGAACATTTCTCCATTACCCCTCTGGAACGTACAGTAACGTCAGGATTAAGAACCATTCTACCTAAGTCGTTATTCATGTGGTAATCAAACTCATCATTCTGAGCATAATTGAACCAGTTGAAACGACGTACTTTATAAGGACAGTTGTTTGCACAATATCTAGTACCAACACATCTGTTATAAATCATTTGATTCTGACCCTGTCTACCGTGAGAAGTTGCCGCAACAGGACAAACTGTTTCACATGGAGCATGGTTACAATGCTGACACATTACCGGCTGGAAAACAACCTGAGGATTATCTGCCGTAGATTCAAGCCTGTCAAAAGTAGACAATGAACCTTCTCCTTCTCTATCTCCAAAGATGTAGTCTCCAAATCCAAGTCCTGAAGCATCTTCTTTTTCCTCGATATCTTCATTAAAGTTCTCTTCAGAAGAGAAATAACGGTCAATACGCAACCAGTGCATATCTCTGGATTTTCTTACTTCATCCTTCCCTACTACAGGAACGTTGTTTTCAGAATGACAAGCGATCACACAGGCACCACATCCGGTACATGCATTCAGGTCGATACTCAAATTAAAGTGAGGACCTGTAGACCTGTCGAAACTTTCCCAGATATCAACTTCCGGAGAAGTTACAGGAGTCTCCTGATGATCTAAAGAAACCTCTGGAACATGGTTCCATACGTGAGCATCTTTAGTATTGAAGATCTCAAGGGTTGTCTCCTTGATGATATCTCCACGACCCATCAATGTATTATGAAGCTGAACACAGGCGAACTCATGAACACCCGGAGCTTTTTCTATTTTTACTTTCTGTACAGATCTGAAATCATTATACAAAGGATAAGCATTCACACCTGTTTGCATCTCTTCCTGAACACCGGCTTTTCTACCGTATCCAAGTGCAAGACCAACAGATCCTTTCGCCTGTCCCGGCATGATATAAACCGGAACATTCTGTACTACAGTGTTACCAACACTAACATTCACATAGCTACCGTTAAGACCACCATTTGCAACATGTTCGTTCATAACTCCCATCGCCTCGGCATCTGCCTTAGACATGGTAATGTAGTTATCCCAACTTGCTCTGGTTAATGGATCTGGCATTTCCTGCAACCAAGGGTTGTTTGCCTGCTGTCCATCTCCAATCGCAGTGTTGGTATAAAGACTTAATTCAAAACCTTCACCGTCAAGATCATCAATGCTATAAGAAATAGCTGATGCACTGCTTCCGGCTGAAGCCGGAAGAGCTACAGGTGAACTAGCTTCAAAGACACCATCATGAAGCACTTCGCTCCAGTTACGATCACCAAGTCCGCCAGACCAGGTTTCCTGAATATATTCGTAATAAGACTGGTCATTATCTGTCCATTTCAATAATGTATCCTGAAATTGTCTGGTATCAAATAATGGTCTTATTGTTGGCTGCATAAGACTGAAAGCCTTTTCGCTATACTGAATATCTCCCCAACTTTCAAGGTAGTGCGGAGTTGCAGCAACATATTTACTTAATTTGGAAGTCTCATCAGTTCTTGTAGTAAAATCAACTACAGTCTGGACTTTCTTAAGACCTTCTACAAAATCTTTTGAATTTGGAAGGGTATGAACCGGATTCAAACCAGCGATCATAAGAGCGCCAATACTTCCATTATTCATATCCTTTACCAGCTGAGCTACTTCACTAGCATTTCCCTGGCGAGTTACACGAGCATTCGAAGAATCCATAACCTGACTCCCCAGAGCTTCGTTGATTTCTAACGCCCAAAGCTGTGCCTCCTCATCTGGAATTCCACATACGACCACAGCAGCACTTCCTGCATTTCTTAACTGTCTGGCAGCTTTTACTACTGCATCATCTAGCTTTTCAGAAAGATTACTAGTAGAACCACCAGCGATATAACCCTTAAGAGCAGCCATTACAGCTTTTTGCTCAGATGGTTTAACTGGAATACGTTTATCTGCATTTGCACCAGTCAATGACATATTCGATTCAAACTGAATATGACGTGACATTTTACCATTTTCAGGTATTCTGGTTTTTGCATAAGCAGCATCGAAACCACCACCTTGCCAGTCACCAAGGAAATCTGCNCCAACACCAACTACTGTTTCTACTTTAGAGAAATCGTAGTGAGGAAGCGCACGTTTTCCATATTTAGANTGAAATGCATTCAATGCAGGATCTTCTGAAACAGTATCGTACACTACGTGGCGCACATTACCGAATTTTGCAGAAAACTCCTGAATTAATTTTGTAGTTGAAGGACTGGCAAATGTTTGCGTAAGCAATACGATCTCCCCATTCNCGTTTTCCAATTCTGAAACAACCTGACGGTCGAATTCTTCCCAGGAAACGTTTCTTCCTTCAATCATTGGGCGCTTAACCCTTTTAGTATCATACAATGAAAGTACCGAAGCATGAACACGAGCGTTAACCCCACCCTTGAACTTCGAAAGATCATTATTTTCAATTTTTACAGGACGACCTTCGCGTGTTTTTACCAATACACTGGCGAAGTCGAAACCATCAGCAATAGTTGTCGCATAGTAGTTCGCAACACCAGGAACGATTCTGTCCGGCTGAACTACGTAAGGAATAGACTTTACCACCGGGCCTTCACAGGCAGCCAGTGATGCTGCTGCTGTACTAAAACCAACATACTTAAGGAAATCACGTCTTGAAGTTTTGGAATCTGCAAGATTTTCTTTATCCCCAAGGAAGTCCTCAACCGGGATCTCCTCGGCGAATTCCTTTTGCTGGAGCGTCTCAACAACAGAGCTTTTATCTTCCAGCTCTTCAACACTTTTCCAGTATTTCTTGTTTGATGACATATTATATCTAGATATTAGCTTCTTAAATTAAACCTGAACTTCAGGATTTTAGTAGTGACACTTACCACATTCTAAACCACCCATTTGAGCAGCCGTAAGCTCTTCTACACCATATTTTTTAGATAACTCTTCATGAATCTTTTCATAGTACTCGTTACCCTCAATTCTGATATTCGTTTCACGGTGACAGTTAATACACCATCCCATAGTTAGAGGCGCATTCTGATATACGATCTCCATTTCCTCGATAGGACCATGACATTTCTGACATTCAATTCCAGCAACACTCACGTGCTGAGAGTGATTGAAGTATGCGAAATCTGGCAGGTTGTGAATACGAACCCATTTAACTGGCTTCTCCTCTCCAGAATAGGTTCTGGTAGCTGGATCCCAACCGGTTGCCTCATATAGCTTCGCAATCTCCTTATCGTAAAACTCTTTAGAATATTCTTCCGTAGCCGTTTCAGGAGACACTTCAGCAATAGCCTTGTGACAGTTCATACAAACATTAAGAGAAGGAATCCCGGAATGCTTAGAAACTCTCGCAGAAGAGTGACAGTACTTACACTCGATCTGGTTATCACCCGCGTGAATTCTATGCGAATAGTGAATTGGCTGAATTGGCTGATACCCCTGGTCAACACCAATCTGCATTAAGAAACCATAAGAGAAATAACCAACAGTAAGCAACACCACGATAGATGTTACCACAAGAAGAAATTGATTCTCTACGAAAGACTGGTATAAAGGTTTAGTTTTAGGCTTTTCTGGAATAGTAATTCCAGAAGCAGAAGCGAAATTTCTTAATGTTTTATTTACAAGGAAAAGCACCACAAGAAGCAGCACCAACACAAATGCAAGAATTCCTAGAATGATATTTACAGAAACACCACCTGATCCTTCACCCCCACCTGCCTGAGCTGCACCTGTAGTTGCCGCTGTAGGTTCTGGCTTAGGCTGCTCAACATAAGCAAGGATATTATCAATATCGCTCTCTGACAATTGTGGAAACGCAGGCATTGCCGTTTGATTCCACTCATTGTAAACTGCGTTAGCTTCAGCATCACCACTAGCGATCAAAGCGGCAGAATTCTGGATCCAGTCATAAAGCCACTCCATTTCATGTCTATCTGTCGCACCATTAAGAGCAGGACCAATAGAATTAGAATAAGGTTTGTGACAGGCTGCACACAATGAATTGAATAACTCTTTACCAGCAGCAGCATCTCCAAGGGAGGCGGCAGCTGCTCCAGCACCTGCATCAGCTTCGCTCGCCTGACCAGATTCAGCCTGAGCTGTAGTATCCTGCGCCGTCTGATCCTGCGCATGCGCGAACAGAGAAAATGTAAATAAGAAAGCTACGCTTAAGAGTAGTTGTCGCGAAATTGAATGGCGGAAAATCACCTTTTTCATATTTTAAGTTCGATTAACGTCTAAACTTTGGTACGGTTTTTACACTCAGTATTTTAGGGCTAAATACCTAAAAAGGTACCTTTAAATTCAGCCACAAAAGTAATACTTATAGACGATTCTAGGAATGTTAGATAAGTGTTAATGGGTAATTTATAATAGTTCTAAATAATATTTTACGAGCTGTTTAAGTTATTATATTTTACATTTGTCAAAAGTATATATGCTATGAAAAAACCTAATATACAGTACTCATTTGCGATTGCAGCTTTTTTCTTTCTTTTTAGCCTGAGTTCCAGCGCTCAACAGGGGAGTGTGGAAATTCAACAAAGCAAAAAGATCGACAAACTGATGGAAGTCAAGAAAGAATTAAACGATAATAATAAGATTGGCGATCGCTTCGTGATTCAGTTATTTTATGGAGATAATGGCAAAGCTAACGAGGTAATTCAGAAGTACCGCAACCTTTACGAATATCCTTCCAAGATNGCCTATGAAGCACCGAATTATAAGGTATGGATAGGTAATTTTAGAAACAGGCTGGAAGCCGACAGAGCACTTCTGACCCTGAAAGAAGANTTCCCTTCAGCTTTTATTCCGAAGCCTCAGAGAAAATAAGAAATTGTACATTACAATCTAACAAGTGGCTCATTGAGCCACTTTTTTTTGTTGATANATCTTCGGAAAATGAGATGCACAAACAACCTTACCAAAAGTACGTATAATAACATTCTAACCGATAATCCCGGTTTTCAATCAAAGTCACAACAATTTTATTTCCAACTTTACCTTACGTAAAACTTCACAGGAAATTCCGTGTTTTCTTTAGTCAACTACTCATACTCTTGTTCGACACCGAACAGCGATAAATCTATAATTCTCTTCTTAGAATAGGACAATACAANAGCAATGTTGTATTGTGCAAAGGAACCATTTCCTAAAAAGCCGCTGACTAAGAATTTTAGTTTAACTAATGTTACCGTAAAAAGCNACAATCAATAATCCNNGAATCACTCAANAATTAAACTTTAANAATCTGATATGTTNTTTAAAGTCTTNTTCGATATANGAAAAGAAACCTATANGTTACTTCAAGTGAAGTGTAGTGANTNCCCANCAGCCAATGTAGTTTGTTACCCAACTACTCAAATGTGAATCCCGTCTGCAATGATTTCCAGCCNTTTTCTACCGAAGGATCGATANAATAACACTACTTAAAGTTTTTGAAAAGCGCACTGATATCCTGAAAATATATTATGAATCACTTTATTTTTATTACATTNAGGCGAACNTTCAAAAGCAAGATGAATTAGCTTTATCGAANATCATACTACACAATTTATATTACCGAAAATCTGAACATTTATAATCGATGTATTTATCCATGTACCTTGTGGACACAACGAACAAAAAAAGCGGCTCCAAGAGCCGCTTTTTTTGTTTGAGTATCCTACTCAGTTTATTTTGATTTCAAGGTTTTCTTAACCTCTACTTCTCTAAATGCTTCTACTACATCACCTTCTCTTATATCATTGTAGTTCTTAATCTGAAGACCACAATCATAACCTTTCTTCACCTCTTTCACGTCATCTTTGAAACGTTTTAATGAAGCTAGTTCTCCAGTATAAACAACAACGCCATCTCTAATAAGGCGTATTCCCGCACTTCTGTAAATAGTTCCTGCCGTTACCATACAACCCGCAATCGTACCAACCTTAGANATCTTAAAGGTTTCTCTAATCTCNGCAGTACCAGTGATCTCCTCTTTAAGTTCCGGTGAAAGCATACCTTCCATCGCATCTTTAAGATCGTTAATCGCNTCGTAGATGATCGAGTANGTACGGATGTCAATTTCTTCCTTATCGGCCACCATTCTGGCATTACCTGCAGGTCTAACATTAAATCCTATAATCACCGCGTCTGATGCTGAAGCTAATAATACATCACTTTCAGTAATCGCACCAACTCCTTTGTGGATGATATTCACCTGAATCTCTTCCGTAGAAAGCTTCTGGAAACTATCGGTAAGCGCTTCTACTGAACCATCCACATCCCCTTTCAGGATTATATTAAGTTCTTTAAAGTCACCAAGTGCGATACGTCTACCAATCTCATCAAGCGTTATGTGACGCTGAGTTCTAACATTTTGCTCACGTTGTAACTGAGTTCTTCGNGCAGCAATATCTTTTGCCTCACGCTCATCTTCCATTACTTTGAAGGTATCACCTGCCTGAGGAGCACCATCAAGTCCNAAAATTGAGACTGGTGTAGATGGTCCGGCTTCTTTCACCTCGTGACCACGCTCATCATGCATCGCTTTAATCTTACCGCTGTTTCTACCGGCAAGTACATAATCTCCGATCTTAAGAGTACCAGCCTGTACAAGAATAGTCGCAATATAACCCCGACCTTTGTCAAGGAATGCTTCCACCACTGTACCTTTAGCAAGCTTCTTAGGATTCGCCTTCAATTCCAGGATTTCGGCTTCCAGAAGTACTTTTTCAAGTAATTCTTTCACACCAGCACCTGTTTTTGCCGAAATATCATGTGATTGAATCTTACCACCCCAGTCTTCTACAAGAAGATCCATTTGAGCAAGTTTCTCTTTTATCTTTTCCGGATTCGCCGTTGGCAGATCAGATTTGTTGATCGCGAAGATGATTGGAACTCCTGCAGCCTGTGCGTGAGAGATCGCTTCTTTTGTTTGAGGCATCACATCATCATCTGCCGCAATCACAATAATCGCGATATCTGTTACCTGTGCACCACGAGCACGCATTGCCGTAAAGGCTTCGTGACCAGGTGTATCCAGGAATGCGATCTTTTGTCCGCCATCAAGCTCAACTCCGTAAGCACCAATATGCTGCGTGATCCCTCCACTCTCACCGGCAATTACATTCTCTTTACGAACGTAATCCAGCAAGGATGTTTTACCGTGATCCACGTGACCCATTACAGTTACGATAGGAGCTCTGGTTACAAGATCTTCAGGATTCTCTTCAACTTCTTCAACAGTTTCTTCTACATCTGCTGTGGTGAATTCAACTTCATAGCCAAATTCTTCAGCAACGATAGTTAATGTTTCAGCATCAAGACGCTGATTCATGGTTACCATCATTCCAAGAGACATACATGCTGAGATAATCTTAGTTACCTGAACATCCATCATGGTTGCAACTTCACTTACCGTAACAAACTCTGTTACCTTTAAGATCTTATCATCAGATTCCTGCTGTGCAAGATCATCTGCTGAACGTTGCCTGTGTTCGTCTCTTTTCTGTCTTCTATATTTAGCACCTTTACCTTTGGAAGATTTNCCCTGAAGTTTCTCCAGAGTTTCACGTACCTGCTTCTGTACTTCTTCTTCGGTTGGCTCTTCTTTTGTAATCGGTTTACTTCTTGCTCTTCCGCCTTTTTTGGCAGCTGCACCGCGCGGACTGTTTCCACCACCACCTTTAACATCTTTACTGATGCGGCGACGACGTTTCTTACGTTTATCTTTTTCGTCCTTAGATTCGGTTTTCTTCTCGTCCTTTTTCTTTACAGGTTTCTTAAACTGTGAAAGATCGATCTTCTTACCGGTGAAGTTAGGTCCGTCAAGCTTCGTGTAGTTGGTCTTGATTGTATCAGAACCTTCTTCCTTCTTCTCTTCGGTAGCTTCTGGAGCTTTTTCAGTTTCAGCTTTAGCCCCAGTTTTCACTTCTGGCTTCGCTTCTTCTTTTTTAGCAACTGGAGCTTGTTCCTTTTTAGGAGCAGGAGCTTCTTTTTTCTCAGCAGGTTTTTCCGCAGGAACCTCTTTTGGCTTCTCTGCAGATTTTGCTGGTTGTTCTTTTTCTTTAGTAGTCTTCTCCGCTTCTTTGACAGGTTCAGCTGGAGTTTCTTTTACTTCTTCAGTTTCTTTAGAGGCTTCTTCCGTAGGAGCTTGTTCTCCGGGTTTTTTGTCCAGGTCTATCTTACCAACCGTTTTTGGACCGGCAAGCTTAGCTCGGGAAGTAGAAACTTCTTCCTTCTTCACCTCTTCAGCTTTACGCTTTTCCTCTATTTCCTTGCGAAGTTCCTCCTTCTCCTTCTTTCTCTCTTCTCCTACTTCTTTGGAAGCAACCTTTTTACTCTTATCGGTTTGGAACTCGTCAGAAAGCACCTCGTAGATTTCTCCCGAGATCTTGGTAGTTGGACGTGCATCAATCTCGTAGCCTTTGGAAGTAAGATATTCCACAGCCCTGTCTAACGAGATATTGAACTCACGTAGAACTTTATTTAATCGCGTTGTTTTCGCTTCTGCCATAAATTGCCCTCTAAATTAACCTCTTTTAATGTATTCTATATTAAAAAAATATTATTCTTCAAATTCTGAACGAAGAACCGACATAACGTCTTTAATGGTTTCTTCCTCAAGGTCTGTACGACGCACAAGATCATCAACATCCTGTTCTAGTACAGCCTTTGCAGTATCCAGACCAATTTTCGAAAATTCGGCAATCACCCAATCTTCAATTTCATCTGTAAACTCTTTTAACTCCACATCTTCTTCAACACCTTCTCTGTAAACATCGATCTCATAACCGGTTAATTGCCCGGCCAGTCTAATGTTGTGACCACCTCTACCAATTGCTTTGGAAACTTCTTCCGGCTTCAGCATTACCTCAGCTGTTTTAGCTTCCTCATCCATTTTAATGCTGGTTATCTTCGCAGGGCTCAAGGCTCTAGTGATGAATAACTGCTCATTATTGGTGAAATTGATCACATCAATGTTTTCATTTCCAAGCTCACGAACGATGCTGTGAATACGAGAACCTTTCATTCCCACACAGGCACCAACAGGATCGATCCTATCATCATAAGAATCTACTGCTACTTTCGCTTTTTCACCAGGTACACGAACTACTTTTTTGATAGTAATTAAACCATCAAACACTTCAGGGATTTCCTGCTCGAATAACTTCTCGAGGAAACCTGGTGCGGTTCGGGACATGATGATGGTAGGCTTGTTACCTTTTAACTCAACGCTTTCAATGATTCCACGTACGTTTTCTCCTTTTCTGAAGAAATCTGAGGGAATCTGGCGGTCTTTAGGAAGCACGATCTCATTGCCCTCGTCATCAAGGAGAATGATTGCTCTGTGCCTGATATGATGAACTTCTGCAGTATAAATTTCTCCTTCAAGATCTTTAAACTGCTTATAAATATTCGTGTTATCATGCTCATGGATCTTAGAGATCAGGTTTTGACGCAACGCCAAAATAGCTCTTCTTCCAAGATCAATAAGCTTCACTTCTTCTGAAACATCTTCACCAACTTCAAAATCGGGTTCGATCCTTCTGGCCTGAGTAAGAGAAATTTCTCTATTGGAATCTTCAACTTCACCATCTGCAACAACGATCCGGTTTCTCCAGATTTCAAGATCTCCTTTATCAGGGTTTACAATAATATCAAAATTATCGTCTTCTCCATACTTTTTCTTCAAAGCATTTCTGAAAACGTCTTCCAGGATCGCCATAAGCGTAACCCTGTCTATAAGCTTATCATCCTTAAATTCTGAGAATGATTCAATCAACGCGATATTTTCCATATCAATTTGTGATTAAAATGTTATTTTAACTTTCGCTTCCACAATCTCANCATAAGACAATGTTGCCTCTTTATCAACTGTGACCTTCCCTTTACCCACCGGCTTGGGCTCCCTGGCTTTCCAGGCTAGCTTGATTTCTTTTTCGTCTGCAGCTAAAAGATCTCCTTCAAATTTATCATTTTCAGTTTTCACCTTCAACCTGCGACCTATGTTTTTTCTGTATTGCCTTGGTAAGCTCAAAGGTTCAGAAACCCCTGCAGAAGTCACTTCCAGTGAAAAATCTTCCTCTTCCCTGTCGAGATTATGTTCGATCCCGCGACTTACTGTAATACAATCATTTACTGAAACTCCCTCATCACCGTCTATTACGATCTTTATGTGATTAGCGGAGTTTATGTCAAGGCTTATTAAAAATAAGTTCTTATTCTCTTCAAAGACCTGCTCTGCTAATTTTTCTACTTTATCCTTCAGCATATGTTTATAAAAAGAGGGGACTTCTGTCCCCTCGCTGTACCAAAATTTTAGTTTCAACGCTGCAAATATAGCAATATTTTTCAAGTATAAAAACGCCAGNGGAAATGAAATATTCTTCGTAAATTTAATAGAGACTTCACCTTCAATCTATTACTTCGAATTATGAAAAATATTCTCGTTCCCACCGATTTCAGCGATCAGGCCGAAAAAGCTCTTAAAGTCGCTGCACAACTAGCCCGAAAATTCGACAGCGAGATCTATTTACTCCATATGCTCGAGCTACCAATGATGTTGATCGACCCGGTGCACGGCAGTAGCCAGAACGTTCCGGAGGCGTTATTTTTTATGAAGCTTGCACATCAAAGATTTTCCAAATTAAAGGCGGCAAACTATCTTGAAGGAATAAAGGTGCATGAAACCGTCCAGTTCCACCGGGCTTTCGAAGGAATCATTGAAATTAGCCAGGAGAAGAATTGCGATATGATCGTGATGGGTTCACATGGCGCCAGCGGCTACCAGGAAATGTTCATTGGCTCCAACACAGAGAAGGTCGTTCGTAATTCTGAAATTCCTGTACTGGTCATCAAAAACGAGATCCCAGATTTCAGAATTGAAAATTTTGTATTTGCTACAGACGCAACATCAGATCAAAAAGACCTGCTTTCCAGGGCCATGAAATTTGCGCGTGCTATCGATACGCAAATGCACCTGTTGTTCGTAAACACGCCCAACGATTTTTTAAGCACTGCGGAAGCTACTAGAAGAATGCTTAAATTCACCGAAGAATATCCCGAGCTGGAAACCAATATTCATATATACAACGACAATAGTGTAGAAAAAGGCATTCTAAATTTCGCCCGTAAGCGGGGAGCAGACCTGCTTGGTATTGGAACTCATGGTCGTAAGGGTCTCGCACACTTTTTCAATGGAAGTATTAGCGAAGACCTGGTTAATCACGCTAACAGACCGGTAGTAACCTTTAGAATTTAAATAAATGCTTTCAAAGCTCCATTCTTGATCATATTCCAGAGATAGTTCCAGAAGGATTTAGTTCTGTCCCTGTCTACAGTAATATCTTTGTGATTCGCTTTACTATTCTGCGCTTTATCCTTTACGATAAGGTTCGCCAGTGCAGATACCACTTTGTTCTTCTCTTTTCCATCCTTCTGCAGTACTTCGATCTTAAAATCCTTATACTCCAGGCGCATATCACCCTTAGCCGAATAAGGTCCACCTGAAAAATTAAAGTACAGGTCTTCAATTTCTCCATGAGCCTGCACATTCATGGCAGGTTTCATAAATTCATTGATCTGTTCCGCAGCGATCCTGCCAAGCTCCCCATTTATATTAAAACGATCCTGGGTATCAGCAATATTAAATGACCAATTCACATCCAGAGATGCAGTTTCCATAAAATCTGCCTGAGCCTTGATCCTGGTTTCCGGGAAATCTTCCCTATCCAAATTAACGTTGGAGATCTGACTTATCTGAAAATTCATATTAGAAAAATCTACAGTTCCCGGCTCGCGATCTGCATGTATCTTTTCTTCGTACTTCAGATACCCGTTAGTAAGACTTATACTATCAATTTGCAATAGCACAGGCATTTCTCTAAGCATTTGACTATATAAAGGCTTAATACTATTATCATCTGGCTGTAACTTATCCCTGTAGATCATGAAATCGAATTGATCTATATGCGTTAGGGAGTTTCCAATTTTCAGACTATCGTTTTGCAGGCTCCAGGTAAAGCCCTGCATTCCAATACTGTCGATCTCAAGATCATACCAGTCGGTTTCCTTACGAATATTTTGCTGATGCTCACTCTTGGAAAATTTTGGTTTAAGCTGAAAATCGGTAATTGTTACATCGTTATTTTTAATTACAAGATCGCCAACATATAATTTCTGAAGATCATTCAGGTCATAAAATAAACTATCAATATTCAGAAGGATAAGATCATAATTAAAAGGAACTGATTCCTTCAGAGAGGTTGAATCAATTCGCACCTGTTCCATGCTAATATCCCGAAGTTTTGAATAAAATCTATGAGTGGAACTATCTTTTTCGAAGATCTTCAGGCTTCCGCCGGAAACTTTAACCGACTTGATCCTGATCATATTTTTAAAACCATTCTGTTTTTTGTAAGAGGACGTATCCTTCTCTTTCTTCGGAAGTTTGAAGATCTTTACTTCAGGATTAGAGATCTTCAGATCACCAATGATGATATTCTTGTTAGTTAAATACTCAAGGATCTCGATATCATTTAATCTGATGGTGTCAACTTCCAACATTTTACCACGAATACTGATGGCAGCATTAATCACTTCCGCAGAACGATCTAAAAGTTTTACATCGACCTTTTCATAAACCGCATTTGCAGAATCCAGATTTTTCTCGATTCCTTTCTTGATTTTACTCTCCAGAATATTGTTCGCTATCACTAAAATGAGAGCCAGAACTCCAATTGCGATCAAAGCTTCAACAGCAATTTTGTTTGATTTCTTCAATTTAACAGGATTTAGGTGAGCCAATTTACTATTCGGCAGGCATGATTCTGGCCGAATTAAGAATATTTAACTTAAAAGATTGTGAGCCAGAAGTTACCAAAGTTAAATATTCGTCAAACTTAATTTTAAACTTTCAAGCTAAGCTTATTGCACGCTATATTTGTAGTGTAATAATTAGAAAAAAATGTTTTTAAAGGTCGGTGTAAAAGTTTTATTTGTAATGGTCGAGTTATTTCTCGGGTTTTACAGTCTTGTAATCAGTGAAAGTTTACTGGTTAAATTTATATTTTTCGTAGTAACTGCTGCGATCGTCGCCTTTGGAATTTTGAAAACGATTAACAAAGTCTTACCAGCTAATGGAGAAATGCTCCAGTTAGGATCGGAAGATGAAGAATAATAATTGAGAAAGAAGAATTAAATCCGTTGATTTGCATCAACGGATTTTTTTTATCTAAAACTCAACCAATTTAATTAACATGAGGCTCGTTTGTCTTGCAGACACTCATAATCTACATCATCATTTACCCATTCCCGATGGCGATGTGCTTATTCANGCCGGGGATTGTACAGATGGTGGCACCCGGAANGAAACCAATAATTTTCTGAAATGGATGGATGAACAACCNCATCCTTACAAGATCCTTATACCCGGGAATCANGATTTCTATTTTGAAAANANGGAATTATTGAAAACAATTCCTGAAGGTATTGANGTACTCCTTGACCAGGAATTGATCATTAAGGGAAAGAAATTCTGGGGATCTCCGGTAACTCCCGGAATNGAGAACTGGGCATTCAATAGAGAAAGAGGTTTGGCGATGCAAAGACACTGGGGTAAAATCCCGGAAGATACAGATGTACTAATCACCCACACCCCTCCATACGGGATCATGGATCAAATTGCTTCGGGTGAAAGGCTGGGTTGNGAAGAATTGTTGAAAACATTAGANTTCGTNGAGCCTGAAATCCATTTGTTTGGACATATTCATTACTCTTCAGGCTACCTCAAAAGAAGCAAAACNTCATTTTACAATCTCTCGATTCTCGATGAAGCTGGTAGTATCATGCGTTCTCCAATGGTGTTAGATATTTAATCTAAAATTTTTGNTAACAAATTTACAGTTAGGTTAAAAATTTATTAATAAGCTAAGTATTAGATTTTTATTAACAGCTTTTAGCCTGTCTAGTAGTAATTTAGCCATTGTAAATAATACAACAATACACCTAATACCAATTTATAATGAACAATTTTACTACCCCGGAGTTAATTGACGAGGTTAAAAATCTCATTTCTTACAGTATTTCCAACAAAAATCAGGAGTCCTCGAATTTTCAATTAATGCATAGAGCCATCGTAAAGAAGTATTTTGAAGCTAAGAATGTGCAGATTAACTATGACGAGCAAACTATCGAATTACAATTACCTGTTGGTCAGAAGAAATACACGAACATCACATTTGAATGTATGGACCTGGAAAGATTTTTACAATCCTGTCTTAAGAAGGATGAGAAGAGCATTTTCTTTTATGAAACTATTCTTTCTCACTATAATATTACTTCAGCAGCTTAGTTAACATTCTTCAAGCATTATAAAGTTTCGGTCCCTACACCGAACTTTTTTATTTTATCCCCCTCCTATTTCTTTTAGCTTGTCTACATTCAAAGGTTTCGATAGAAAACCTGCCAATCCAGGAAAATTATCAAATCGTTCTTTATCTGAAAATGCGATAGACGAAGTCACGATGTAAATTTTTGTATGATCGTAAACTTCAGGATATTTAGATTGCAACGCCTCCAGAAACTGCCAGCCATCCATTAATGGCATATTTATATCCAGCAACATCACTGAAGGTAAATTCTCTTTATTGTCACTATAATACTTCAGCGCCTCTTTAGGGAACTGGTAATATTCCGCCAGTTTGAACATCCCAGATTTTTCTATATATCGGCTAATAATCATTTGATAGACCTCATCATCGTCTATCACTGCTATCTTATCTATCATTTAAAAAATACTTTAAAAGTTGTCCCTTCTCCCGGAGTACTCTCCACATCAACTGAACCTCCCATAGCCTCTACCTGGTTTTTTGTAATAAAGAGACCTACACCACGACCGTCTTTTCTACTGGAAAATGTTTTATAGAGTCCGAAAATCTTCTCACCGTAAGCCTCCATATCAATCCCAATACCGTTATCCTGAACTTCAAGTACCCACCGCTCATTTTGCTGATAGCCAGTAATGATAATTTCAGGAGTTCTGGATTTTTCAGTGTAACGAAGTGCGTTGGTTAGGAAATTTAATAGTACACTTTCCATATAGGCCGCGTTAAAAGAAACCACCATCTCAGCTGGAACTTTATTTCGAATTCTAGCCTCCTTCCTGTTGATCTGCGGAATAAGGATCTCCAAAGTACTTTCCAGTGTTTTCCTAACATTAATGCTTTGAACGCCAATATCCATATTGGTACTAATGGAGACCACTTCGTTCAAATCATGCAGAGACTGGTCGAGATTCCCGGATACTTTCTGAAGCAATTCTATATACTGATCCTTTTCCTCTACTGAATCCTCTTCGGTATACAATTCCAGAATAGATTGCATATTGCTGGCATGAGATCGCAAATTGTGTGAAACTATGTAGGCAAAGTTCAGCAGACGTTTATTCTGCTCCATCACCAATTCATAAGATTTCACAAGGTTGAGCTCCGCCTCACGCTTTTCTGTAATATCCCGAAGGTTCACCACGAATCCATTCACATTTTGAACATCCAGCATATTGGTTAGCGTCGCATTTACCCAGAACCAGTGGTCTTCCGCATTTTTTACCCGAAGGATGATATCTGCAATAGGTAGGTTTGGCTTCGTATAGGAGTACTCGATCTTTTGTCTTAATAGGTCATGATCATCTGGATGAATATAATGCAATACTCCATGAGCGGTAAAATCGATCTCTTCATATTTGGAGACCTTAGCCAGTGAAGGAGAATAATAACGAACGCTATTTTCTGTATCTACGATAAGTATGATCTCATCGCTGTTTTCCACGAGGGCGCGGAAGCGGTTTTCATTATCGATCAATAACTGCTTTGCTTCCATCCTGGCAGAAATATCTTCGATAAGGGCAATCTGTGAAGTTGCCTGCTCACCTTCAGCCCATAACGGGGAGACACTTAAATTTATCCATATGATTTCCCCATCGCTTCTAATGAGTCGTTTCTGCAGACTGTATTGATTGATCTCATTATTCCTGAGTTTTTCAATTAGTTCAATATTCCTTTGGTTATCATCGGGATGGGTGATATCTATATGAGATTTACCAACAAGGTAGTCTTCAGGATAACCTAATAATTGCTGAAATTTCTTATTAGTTTCAAGGATGAGCCCGGTGTTCGTATCAAGTCGGGCCATCCCGATCGCTGCCTGGTTAAATATGGTTCTAAAACGCTGCTCACTTTCAGCCAGTTCTCCTGCCTGAGACTTCATACGCTGCTGCATGATAACAGGACGTTCCAAAACCTGGTAGAGAATATAAGCTATCGCTCCTCCCAGGAAGAGGATTAGTAAGGCAACCGGGATAAGTCTTAAAAATGGCTGGTGTAATGACTGCGGAATAATATATAGACGCCATTCTCCATCTGGCAGAGTAATCACTTCAGAATAGCTTTCGTGAAGATCTGGTCTTGACTGCAGGAAAAATTCTTCCTTTTCTGAAACCGGGTTTATCTTCGAAAACTGAAACTGATAATCATCACCTGATAATTCGTGTATTCCCGATTGGTGCATCAAATTATCGAACTTTATGATGACGGCAACGAAGCCCCAGAAGTCATTTCTTGTAAAAACAGGTAAACGTCCAACTACGGCAAGGCCACCCTGTTTCAGTTCGAACGGACCAGCAAAAAACATACGTTTACGTTCGATCGCTTCAAGGGCTTCCTGATTACGGGTAGGATCCTCAAGAATATTATAATTGATAGCATCCTTATTCTCCTCAAATGGATATACTTTGGTAATAACACCATTGGGTACGATCTGGATCGCATCAATATTTGGATTGTTATCTACCAGCTGAGATGCAATGAGCTCAAAATTATCAATTTCACCCTCTTCGTCGATCTGCAAGGCTAATGAAAGGGCTGCGGAATAACTGTATTTAAGAGATTGGTCAATATTCTGACCTACTACATCGATTATATGAGACATTTCAGTCTGCCTATCGTCTAACAGGATCTGGTAACGCTGCCAAAGCATAAAAAATCCCAGGATCACAAGCAACAGCGCACTCGCCATGGAGATCAGCAAAAGTTTCAGGTTCAAACCTGGTGAGTTAGGGTGTTGGTTATTTTTTGACATTCACTGGATTCAGGCCTGTTGAACGAGACTTTGAAATGTTAAGATTCAAATATAGCTAAATATGTATAACTTATTCAGGGTAGAAAAAGAGGTAGTAGTGATATTAAAAAACCCGGCGAATAGCCGGGTTTGTCGTTATTTTAAGTACCATATTATCGTTTCCGTCAACGCATCTTCAAATTCTGAATCTGCTTTCCAGTTTAATTGAGACCTGATCTTGCTGGCATCTATGGCGTACCGCTGGTCATGCCCAGCCCGATCCTTTACAAAGGTGATCTGCTCACTGTAACTTCCGGAATCCTTCGGNTTAAGTTCATCCAGCAATTTACAGATCTTATAAGCAAGCTCTATATTCTGCATTTCTGCATCACCTCCAATATTATATACTTCACCTGCTTTAGCTTCCGCATAAACCAAACTGATCGCTTTAACATGGTCCAGCACGTATAACCAGTCACGCACATTTTTTCCGTTGCCATAGATAGGAATATCCTCCCCGCTTATAGCCTTTCCAATGATCGTTGGAATCAGTTTTTCTTTATGCTGCTTTGGACCGTAATTATTGGAGCAGTTCGTAATAACCGTATTCATTCCATAAGTATGATGGTAACTACGCACCACCATATCTGAAGCGGCCTTGCTTGCCGAATAAGGAGAGTTTGGAGCATACGGGGTTTCTTCAGTAAAATACCCGGTTTCCCCAAGGCTTCCATATACCTCATCTGTAGAAATATGGTGGAATCTACAATTCTTATATTCTTCCTTGTACTCAAATGGCGCTTTCATCCAGGTCTTGAATGCAACATCCAGAAGATTAAAGGTTCCGTTCACATTAGTTTCGATAAAAACACCTGGGTTACTAATAGAATTATCTACATGAGATTCCGCAGCAAAATGAACAACACCGTGGATATTATGATCCTGAAAGATCTTTTCCAGCAGCTCACGGTTGCGGATGTCGCCTTCTATAAATTGATAGCGAGGGTTGGATTCCACATCACTAAGATTCGCCAGATCACCGGCATAGGTAAGCGCATCGAGATTAATAATATGTTGTTCCGGAAATTGTTCCAGGTAATAAGGTATAAAATTGGAACCTATAAAACCTGCACCTCCGGTAACCAGGATCGTTTTATTTAGATCATTCATTGTCCTGCTCTCTTTAATAAATATTCTCCATAGGATGATTTCCCCAGTTTTTCTGCCAGTTGTGCCAAATCCTGCTTGCTTATATAGCCTTTTTCATAAGCGATCTCTTCCAGGCAGGCTACTTTGAGTCCCTGTCGTTTTTCCAGCGTATGAATAAAATTCCCTGCCTCGAGCATAGACTCATGTGTTCCTGTATCCAGCCAGGCATAGCCCCTGTGCATGATCTCCATTTTCAAATTACGATCATCAAGATATGACTGGATCACCGAAGTGATCTCCAGTTCCCCGCGCTTGCTGGGTTTCACATTTTTTGCGACTTCCACAACCGAATTTGGGAAAAAGTACAGACCTACGATCGCATAATTGGATTTTGGTATTTCTGGCTTCTCTTCTACGCTTAGAACGTTCCCTTCAGCATCAAATTCTGCCACCCCATACCTGGAAGGCTCGTTTACGTAGTACCCAAATACTCCCGCTTTCTGCTCCTGTTCCACCGTAGAGACCGACTTCCGAAGTAGACTTGTAAATCCATGTCCGTAGAAAATATTATCTCCAAGAATCAGAGCAACGTCATCACCATCTATAAATTCTTCCCCGATGATAAAAGCATGCGCAAGACCATCTGGTGATTCCTGTACCGCATATTGAAAGTTCATGCCAAGATCACTTCCATCACCTAGTAGTTTTTCAAAGTTACTTCTGTCCTGTGGTGTCGTAATAATTAGAATCTCCCTAATCCCGGCAAGCATTAATACTGAAAGCGGATAATAGATCATTGGCTTATCATACACATTCAGCAACTGCTTGGACACTCCTTTAGTAATAGGATATAACCGGGTACCTGAACCTCCGGCAAGAATAATTCCTTTCATTTTCTAAAATTTATATGGCATTACTGCAAATCTAGCTATTTCACCAGAAACCAATTATTCAGCAGGTTTTCGCGATTATACAACATTTCTTCACCTGTATTATGATCATACACAGTCTTACCAGCAAAAGTACAGATCGCCTGTCCCGCTGCTGTATCCCACTCCATAGTAGGAGCAAAACGCGGATACTCATCTGCCTTACCTTCGGCTACCATACACAGCTTTAACGAACTTCCCTTTGAAATACTATCTACTTCGCCGTGCTTTACTTCCAGCTGACTGATATAATCTTTAGTTTCTTCGGAAAGGTGGGATTTACTCGCTACTACGGTGAATTTTTTATTCAAATTTTTCTTCGGAAGTTTTACTGCGGAGGATTCTAAACTTTCCATTCCGTCGAAATCCACGATATTATCTACCTTAAATGAACCTATATTCTCAGCAGCAAAATACAGTTCCTTAAGCGCCGGAACATAGATCACTCCCATAATAGGTTTTTGATCCCTAACCAGGGCAATATTTACTGTAAACTCCCCATTTTTCTTAATAAATTCTTTCGTACCATCGATGGGATCTACAATCCATAAGCTGGACCAGTTCTTTCGTTCTTCGTAGGAAAGATCCCTACCCTCTTCTGAAAGCACCGGAATATCTGTAGCTGCAAGATGCTGCATAATAATTTCATGTGAAGCAAGATCGGCTTTGGTAAGTGGAGAGTCATCTCCTTTAAAATCTACCTCAAAATCCTCGTTATCGTAGATCTCCATTATTCTTTTTCCAGCTTCCAGCGAAGCTTTGATCGCAATCTCTAAATTCTTTTTCATAATTAAATTCTCTACTATTCTTGGTATTAATGATAGTATTCAGAAAACCACTTCAGGTACTCTTTTATACCATTTTTGATATCAACCTTTGGTTCATATGCGTAACGCCGCACAAGCGGCCGGGAGTCTGCCCAGGTTCTATTTACATCTCCCTGCTGCATGGGCATCAGATTCTTTTTGGCCTTGATCCCCAGCTGTGTTTCAATTTGCACAATAAAATCCAGCAATTTTACCGGCTGGCTGTTTCCAATATTAAATATGCGGTGTAGTGCATTTTTATCAGTTTCGGGATCATTGATCACCGCGTTCACTCCATTAATGATATCATCTACAAAGGTAAAGTCTCTTTCCAGGTTCCCTTCGTTGAACACCCGGATAGGTTCTCCATTTTTAATAGCATTTACAAATAGAAACATCGCCATATCTGGTCGTCCCCAGGTTCCGTATACTGTAAAAAACCGTAGACCTGTACAGCGAATTCCGTAGAGATGACTATAGGTATAAGCCATCAATTCATTGCTCCGCTTCGTTGCCGCATATAAACTAACAGGCTTATCTACTCTATCTTCTTCGGAAAATGGCACTTTTTTGTTCTGTCCATATACACTGGAAGAACTGGCATAAACGAAATCTTTAATATTATAAAGTCGGCAACATTCCAGAATGTTAGCGAACCCCACAAGATTACTATCTACATAAGCCTTAGGATTTTCAATGCTATAACGTACTCCCGCCTGCGCAGCAAGATTGCATACCAGGTCAAATTTATAAATTTTAAAAAGTCCAGGTAAGTTTTCGCGATCCTGAAGATCCATCTTATGGAATATAAAATCGGGATACAGCTCACTATTCACCGGCTGATTATAAGCGGAATCTGCCGTCGTAATAATTCCTAGTTCTGCGAGGCGCGCTATTTTAAGGGATGGGCAGTAATAATCATTGAGATTATCCAGACCAACTACCACATGTCCTTCCTGCAAAAGTTTTTTGCACAGGTGAAATCCAATAAATCCGGCTGCCCCGGTAACTAATATGTTCATAAAGATTATACGCTCAAACGATCAAAAACTGCAGAAAACAATCTGTGTCCTGTCAGTTCGCTGCTAAAATATTGGATTAAACCGATAAATTATAATTTTAAGGAGCTAAGTGTTCCTAAATTACGTCGTGCACGCTTGCGGTGAGTATCCAGCCAAGCTCTTCGAGGATCAGTTTCAGCTTTTTGTCACCAACCTCTTTGATCACTGCCGTTTGATTGGCCATTTTTCCCGATTTTAGTTTTACCTGATCTCCGGGTTTAAAATGGGTAACTTCCAGATCTGAGATCTTATCATTATTAAGCCAGGACCGTATAGCTTCGATCTCGGCATCCTTGGCAATCGCCGGTTTATTGAGCCATTGTAAATAATTTACCACTCCGGGGGCATCAAAAACTCTTGACCTCTCACTTTCAGCAATATTTATAAATATATAGGATCGGAATAACGGAACGGTGACTTTCTTCTTACGGTCGCTCCACTGACGGACTTCCACGATCGTGGGACAGAATACCTCTACTCCCATTCTGGATAGATATTCTGAAGTTTTGATCTCGTGTTTCGATCTTGTTCTTGCTACGTACCAGGGCATACTGCGACGGTTTTAATGAATGTTCGGTTTCACAGTAGGGTCTAGAAACTATGCTTTCGCGAAGTTCGGAAATTTCAGTCAGGGGAACAATTTTTTGCATGCTTCAAATTAACACCTCTTACATTGCTAGAAGTTGTGGAACTGAAGTTCATTAAATGCTTGTTATTTCCCGGAGCGAGCAAAAAAAATTCCGAAGATATTATGCTGTTGAGGTACTTTTTGGTTCTGGCCGGTCCGATTTGATTTTACAGGATTTCTTCGACAGACTCCCTTCGTCAAGTTTGCTTGGACAGACTCAGGATGGCCGCATAAGCTTCTAAAATGTCGTAGGAAAATATACTAAGATTTACTGAGATGAAAATTTATTTAATAGACGCCTTTGAGAGTTTCCTGGGGCAAGCTCCCTTCGACAGGCTCAGGATTGCAACATGGATAAGAAGTCTTACATAAGGTCGCTGGAACCTTATTCGATTTCCTATTCCCAGAATTTCTTCGTCAGGCTTCCCTCGACAAGCTCGGGCCAAGCTTCTCGCCCTGACATTTTATAAAACAAAAAAACCCAAACTTTTCAGTTTGGGTTTTTAACATTTTTGTTGGCCTACTAGGGCTCGAACCTAGACTCTTCTGGACCAAAACCAGACGTGTTGCCAGTTACACCATAGGCCAATGCTTAAATGCGGATGCAAATTTAAGACAAAGTTTCTATCGCGCAAACTTTTTCAAAAAGATTTTCATTAAAATTTCAATTTTTTTCTGAAAGCATATTTTTTCTGTTCATTTCCAGACACTTCCAAAATATTCGCTTTTCCATTGCGTTTGTAAAGCATTCAGCATATTATTATTAAATTCGCCACTTCAGTAGAATTACACGAGTATTTATGACAGATTTCAACTTTAGTAAGTGGAATAAGATCCTGGGATGGCTGGTATTTCTTATTGCCCTCACCACCTATACACTTACTCTGGAACCAACGGCAAGTTTCTGGGATGCCGGTGAATATATTGCTACCTCTGCCAACCTGGAAGTTGGTCACCCACCGGGAGCTCCTTTCTATCAAATGATGGGTGCGTTTTTTGCCACCTTTGCGGCAGACAATACTCAGGTCGCCCTTATGATCAATTTTATGTCTGGTTTTGCCAGTGCCGTAGCCATCATGTTTATGTTCTGGTCTATCAGCTTACTGGTTTTAAAGATCGCCGGACCGCGAGAAACTCTTACCAATGCTAAGAAAATAGCCGTTCTGGGTAGTGCCCTTGTTGGCTCACTTGCATTTACTTTTACCGACAGCTTCTGGTTCAATGCCGTGGAAGCCGAAGTGTACGCCATGGCTGCCTGCTTTATGTCGGTTATGTTCTATTTAGGACTACTCTGGGAACGGGATATGTTTACTCCGCGTGGAAATCGCTGGATCATATTGATCTCCCTGGTCATCGGACTCTCATTCGGGGTTCACTTTATGGGTCTGCTAACCCTACCGGCTATCGGATTCCTTTATTTCTTTAAAAACTACAGGAAGGTTACCGTCAAGAACTTTATCATCGCCAACGTGGTCGTGGTCGCCGTTCTTATGTTTATTTTCAAACTGTTATTGCCTTATACGCTTACCTTCTTTTCTGCTTCAGAATTGTTCTTTACTAATTCCTTGGGAATGCCGTTTAATACGGGAACGGTTATCGCTCTACTTGCGATCATCGCCGTATTCTATTTCCTGATCAATCTCACACGCAAGCGTAACCTGTATCAGTACAACACACTACTCCTTTGTGTACTATTTGTTCTAATTGGTTTCTCCAGCTGGGTAATGCTACCGGTACGTAGTAATGCGCCAACCGTGATCAATGAAAATAGTCCCGACAATGCACGTGAGCTACTCGCCTATTATAATCGTGAACAATATGGGGAAACTCATTTATTTTATGGCCCTCAGTGGTCTGAGATGTATTCCGGACTTGATGAGGATAATCCTTATCGTGATGGAAAACCTCAATATGAAAAAGACGAGGAACTGGGAAAGTATGTGATCGTTAATGAATATAAGAACGCACGCCAGAACCTAGACGATGATCATAAAGCGGTGCTGCCAAGAATGTGGAGTACCGAGCATGCTACCAATTACATGGAATTCACCGGTCCTCTGGAATTCACGATCAAACCAGAATTTCAAAGTGAAGAAAGACTTATAAGTGCTATTAATGAATTTCGCACTCAGTTTTCCCGTGGTGAGAGAGATATGGAAGACTACCATAATTTCTTAAGACAGTTTAGCGATTACATTAATGTAGAAAAACCTTCATTCTCGTCTAACATCAGCTACTTCCTGGAGTATCAGGTTGGCTATATGTATTGGCGTTATTTTATGTGGAACTTCACCGGAAGACAGGATGATATCCAGGGAAAATTTGGTGATCTGCATGGAAACTGGATCAGCGGAATCGATTTTATTGATGAATGGCATATTGGTTCGCAAGAGAATTTACCTTCAGATGTAAAAAATAATAAAGCTCGAAATACCTATTATTTCCTACCGCTTCTACTCGGACTAATCGGACTCATTTTTCAGATGAAAAGAGATCAGAAGAATTTCTGGGTGCTTATGGTGTTCTTTCTTTTTACAGGAATTGCGCTTAAAGTTTATCTGAATGAAAGGCCTTTTGAACCCAGAGAACGAGACTATGCACTTGTTGGATCCTTCTATGTTTTTGCTATCTGGATAGGCTTTGGAGTCTATGCCATCTTCGATAAACTTAAAGGAAAGATTGGTCCTAAAATTCTGGCTCCGGTAGTGGTGATCGTAAGTTTACTTGCTGTACCAACGCTGCTTGCTTCGGAAAACTGGGATGATCATGATCGCTCCGGCAGAGACACGGCGCTTACCATGGCCAGGATGTACCTGGATTCCATTGATGAAAACGCCATTATATTTACCATTGGTGATAATGATACTTTTGCGCTATGGTATGTTCAGCAAATTGAAAAATACCGAACCGATGTTCGTGTAATCAATACAAGTTTACTGGCAACCGACTGGTATATTGACCAGATGAAGCGAAAAGCTTTTGATAGTGATGCGATCCCGTCGCAATTACCACAGGACTGGTATAATGGAAAGAACGATGCTATCTTCCTGCGTGAAGTAACTCAGGATACTATTGGTATCAAAACCTGGATGAATTATATTCAGAATGAAGACCCAAGAACCATGGCCGAATTACAAAGCGGATCCATGATCAACACCTTCCCTTCTAAATATGTCCGAATCCCAGTGGATAAACAGAATGTACTTGATAATAATATCGTAGACCGTTCTGAAGCAGATGAGATCGTTGATCATATAGATATTGAGATTGGTGACCAGGTGCTTTACAAAAACAGGTTGTTGATGCTCGACATTATTGCTAATAACGACTGGAAACGCCCTATATATTTTACCGGCGGAAGTTTTGGAGATGATGATTATCTATGGATGAAAGATTATCTTCAACTAGAAGGAGTCACATATAAACTGGTTCCTATTCAAACTCCTCTTGATCCCCGAAATCCATTCGATATGGGTCGCGTGAATACCGAGAAGATGTACAATATCGTGAAGAACTGGAATTGGGGAAATATGGGATCTTCAGAAATTTATCATGATCCTGAAACCCGCAAAAACTCTATTACCTATAGAAGCAACCTGGCAAGACTGACAGAGAATCTTCTTAATGAAGGCGATACTATACATGCTGAAGAGATCCTTGACCTGGGAATGGAACATATGCCGGTAGAGCATTATGAATATTACACGTTACTAGAACCATTTATTACCGGTTATTACGAAGTTAATAAACCTCAGAAAGCCCGTGAGATCTGGGAAAAAGTGACTAAGAAATATCAGGAGAACCTGGAATTCTATAGTAACTGGGAAGTAGAACGTCAATACAGATATGCAGATGAGATCATTACAGATATGGAACGTTACCGCGGTCTGGTTGACATTATGATGGTTTATGAGGATCGCGAGACAGCCAGAGAAAAAGCCGAAGAATTCAATACCTATCTAAAAAAGTTCAGGCATTTCTACCGTGAGGATGAAGAAATAGATGCTGAAGCAAAATCTCCGCAACAGGAGATACTGGAAGCGCTGGATGGCGCAACTCCCATAGAGCAACCGGACGATTCGGTTTCGCTGCAAAGTGATCAGCAATAAAATTAAACCCGGCCAATTGCGCCGGGTTTTTTATTTTTGAATATCGATGAGTATATTCCTACCTAAATATCCTTCAGTCCTGAAACTTCTTTATCCAAAACGCATTTCCAGGATAGAGGATAATAATGCTATCTTTTTAACCTTCGATGACGGCCCAATCCCAGAGATCACGCCATGGGTACTGGATTTGCTCGAAGACTATTCTGCTAAAGCTACCTTCTTTTGTATTGGGGAGAATGTTGAAAAGCACCCGGAAATCTTCCGAAGTATTTTAGAAAAAGAACACGCTGTGGGAAATCACACGTATAATCATCTTAATGGCTGGAAAACTGGCAAAGCTGCTTATATCGAGAATACCCAGAAAACTCAGCAGATATTTACTGCTAATAAATTCTTTCCAGAGACAAAGTTTTTCAGACCACCTTATGGTAAGATCATGAATGCTCAGGCGAGTGACCTAGTAGAAAAAGGCTACAAAATTGTGATGTGGGATGTAATAAGTGGTGATTATGACCACAGCATTTCAGCAGAAGAGTGCTACCGGAATGTCATAAGCAATGCTGCCGCTGGAAGTACGATCGTCTACCATGATTCAGAAAAAGCATTTAAAAACCTCAGGGAAGTATTACCCAGAGTGATGAGTTACTATGCTGAGAAAGGCATTGCTTTCAAAAGTCTTACTGATGCTCCTTTAAAAGACCAATAAGCGTATTTGCATTCTGCTCACCGCTTTGGCGCCATTTCATTTCACCATCCCTGTAGATCATAAGCGTTGGCAAACCCTTTACTCTCAAGGCTTCAGCAAGCTGTGAGTTCTTGTCTACATCGATCTTTATAACCTTGGCTTTATCACCTAAGGCGGCCGCGACATCACGTAATACCGGGTGCATAGCTTCGGAAGCTTCGCTCCATTCAGCATAAAAATCCAGAAGTACCGGAATGTTCAGATCTACTAGTTCACCAAATTTTGACATAATTCAGTATTTATTTATTCGGTTATTTACCGTGTTCGCCAGCTATAATCAAATATAGGAAATTCTTTGTATTAAGCTGGTTTAGGTCCTTTTTTCAGTTCGATGACGCTAATTTCGGGCCATATTCCTATNCTACCAGGATATGCCAGAAATCCGAAGCCTCTATTTACATTAATATAGCGTCCTGCTTCTTCGTAAATTCCAGCCCAGTGCTTATAACGATACTGCACAGGGCTCCATTTTAACCAACCCGGTATCTCGATCCCAAATTGCATCCCGTGAGTATGGCCGCTAAGCGTTAAATGATAATGTTTTTCGTCCTTCTTAACCTCCTCTTCCCAGTGAGAAGGATCGTGGCTAAGTAATACTTTAAAATCTTTACTGGAGAGTCCGTTTCCGGCTTTTTGAAGATCCCCGGCTTTTTTGAATCCGCCAATTCCCCAATTCTCTACTCCAACCAGCGCTATCTTTTCTCCGTTTCTCTCAATAAGACTGTGTTCATTCAGCATTAACTTCCAGCCCATTTCTGCATGAGTATCCTTCAGGCGTTGTAAATTCTGCTTTTTTGCCTCCGGACTCTCCCACTGCGTATAATCTCCATAATCATGATTCCCAAGAATAGAATATACACCGTCCCTGGCATTTACCTGTGAAAATACATCTTTCCAGTTCTCCATTTCCGAAGCTTTATTATTCACAAGGTCTCCGGTAAAAACCACCAGATCACTTTCCTGCTCTTTTAAGAGATCAACCCCATACTGTATCTTTTCTTTATTATCGAAACTTCCACTATGTACATCACTAATCTGGCTGATGGTATAACCATCAAAAGCCTCGGGAAGGTCATCGAAATAAAGTGTATATCGCAACACCCTAAAGTTGTACCGCCCCTTTACCATTCCATACAACAAACCAGCAAAAGGAATTGCCGCAAGACCCAAAGCCACTGTACTTATAAATTTTCTTCTTGATGGAATGGAAAAACTTTCCGAAGAACCGAATAATTTTTGAAAACCTGCAAATGGTAGTCTTAGAAAATCCTCCCCTAGCAGAACTAAAGCAAGTACAATTTTCGCTACAAAGAATGCAAGAAAAACACCTATCGCGTAGCCTCTACCTCCTCCAAAACCATCATTAGGATCGGGCTGATTAAATTGATAGAAAAGATTAGCAATTACGATGATCGAAATCAGGAAATAGAACGAGGTTACCCAAACATTCTTTGAAAATACCCGTAAAGCCTGAAAAGCGTAAAGATCTACGACAATGTAGATAACGGCAAGAATCAACCAGCGCATTAAGTAATTTTTTGCGAAGATAATTGTAATTGCAGCGAACCCCAGCATATTAACGATTCTTTAAGCTCCTAATTCATCAAAGCATTCTATTATTCTTTATTTTAAAACCATGTTTTGAAATATTACCTTTAGCAAGAGATTAATATGATGAAACGTCGACAATTTCTTCAGAAAACCGGGATCAGCTTAGGAGCACTTAGTGTAAGTTCCAGCCTTTTTCCCCAAAATATATTAGAACCTATGAAAACCAAACCAAAACCTGTTGCGGTCGCAACCTGGAATTTTCAAAATGCAACCAAAAAAGCCGGGGCAATGTTGGAAAATGGATCCAGCGCATTAGATGCTGTGGAGCAGGGAGTTATGGTAGAAGAAGCAAATTTAAAGAATACCACGGTTGGTGATGGCGGAGCACCAGACCGGGACGGCAATGTTACTTTAGACGCCTGCATCATGTCACCAGACGGAGACGCCGGCGCAGTGGTTTACCTGAAGGAAATCGCACACCCGGTGCAGGTTGCCAGAAAAGTGATGGAAGAAACTCCGCATGTCATGCTAGCCGGTGAAGGTGCCTTACAATTTGCCATTCAGCAGGGTTTCAAAAAGAAGAACCTACTTACCGAAAGCTCTGAAAAAGCCTGGAAAGACTGGCTGGAACACAAGGAGTACAGACCTATTATAAATATAGAAAATCATGATACCATTGGGATGCTATGTAAGGACGACAAAGGTGATATCGCCGGAGCCTGTACAACTTCCGGGCTTTCCTATAAGGTGAATGGCCGTGTTGGTGATTCTCCTATAATTGGTGCAGGTCTTTTCCTTGATAACGAAATTGGTGGTGCTGTAGGTACCGGAATGGGCGAAGCGATCATGAAAAGTGTGGGTAGTTTCCTGATCGTGGAATTAATGCGTCAGGGAATGTCTCCGCAGGATGCCTGTAAGGAAGCGATCATGAGAACTGTTCGCAAAGCACCAAATCACAAAGATTTCCAGATCGCTTATGTAGCACTCAACAAAGCCGGGGAAATTGGATCATACTGTATCCATAAAGGCTTCAGTTATGCTAAGTTTCATGAAGGAATTAGCAGCGACAACCTGAGCCCTTCTTATTTGGATTCTTAGTTTTATATCTTTCTGCGGAACGATATAATCTTTGTAATTTTGAGCTAATCACGAATTTTATTAAACATTTCTAATGGCCGATCAAAAACGCCTCTTTTTACTGGACGCATACGCATTAATTTTCCGAGGATATTATGCTTTTATCAAAAACCCTCGAATCAATTCCAAAGGTTTCAACACTTCGGCGATCATGGGATTCACAAATTCTCTTTTCGATGTTATAAGAAGAGAAAAACCAGATCATTTAGCGGTTTGTTTCGATAAGGATGGTAGCGAAGCCAGAACTGAAATGTTTTCAGACTATAAAGCGAACCGGGATGAAACNCCTGAACCNATACGTGAATCNATCCCNGTAATACAGGAAATTCTTCGCGCCATGCATATTCCAGTNGTGGAATGTGCCGGAATGGAAGCAGATGATATCATTGGAACTCTNGCNAAGCAGGCAGAAAAGGAAAACTATAAGGTATATATGGTGACGCCAGACAAAGATTTCGCTCAGCTGGTTTCAGAAAATATTTTTATGTATCGTCCTGCCAGAATGGGCAATGGGATAGAGATCTGGGGAATACCTGAAGTTCAGAAGAAATTTGAGGTGGAACGCCCGGAGCAGGTGATCGATTTCCTCGGAATGATGGGCGACTCTGTAGATAATATTCCAGGACTTCCAGGAGTTGGTGAAAAGACCGCCAAGAAGTTTCTGAAGAAATACGGAAGCATGGAAGGTTTACTGGCAAATACCGATGACCTTAAAGGAAAGATGAAGGAGAAGGTCATCGAGAACGCTGAATTAGGGCGATTGTCTAAAAAGCTGGCTACCATATTTGTTGACTGTGATGTAAAATTTCATGCTGAAGATTATGAACTTTCCATGCCTGATGGGGAAAAGGTACAGGAGATCTTTGAAGACCTTGAATTCAGAAGATTGAAAGATCAGTTTCTGAAATTATTTTCAGGAGAGGAAGAGACCACCCCTACACAGGTGAGTAATTCGCCTTCGGCAAACCAAAATGCGCAAACTGCCGGGGCTGGACAGTTTTCATTATTTGGTGGCGATAGTGAAGAAATCGAACGAACATCAACAAGAACAAATCTGGCTGATACTCCGCATTTTTACCAGTTACTTGAAACAGAAATGGCACAGAAGCTATTTTTCGAACGACTGCTTATGCAGAAAAGTGTTTGTTTCGACACTGAAACCACTGGATTGAATCCACTGGATGCAGAATTAGTAGGAATCGCTTTTTCCTGGGAAGCCGGGAAAGGCTACTATCTTCCATTTCCGGAGGAACGGGAGAAAGCACAGGAGTTGATCGAAAAAATTCGTCCGTTTTTTGAAAATGAATCTATTGAGAAGATAGGTCAGAATCTTAAATATGATATTAAGGTTCTCGACAAATATAATATTAAGGTGAAATCACCGATTTTTGACACCATGATCGCACATTATCTTATCAATCCAGATATGCGTCATAACATGGATGTTCTGGCCGAAACTTACCTTAATTATACTCCACAGCCAATTACTGAACTTATTGGGAAGAAAGGTAAGAACCAAAAAAGTATGCGTGATGTGGATCTTAAATCTCAAACTGAATACGGAGTAGAAGATGCTGATATCACCTTTCAGCTCAAAACACTTTTCGAGAAAGAACTGGAAGAGGCAAACACGAGAAAATTATTCAATGAAATTGAAATTCCGCTGGTAGAAGTACTGGCAGATATGGAACTGGAAGGAATCAAACTGGATGAAAATTACCTGCAATCCCTTTCCGAAGCATTAACCAATGATATTAAAGATCTGGAGACGAAGATCTACGAGGAAGCAGGAGAAGAATTCCTTATAAGTTCACCAAAACAACTGGGAATCATTCTTTTTGAAAAACTGGAACTTTCCAAGAAACCTAAGAAAACNAAAACGGGTCAGTACAGCACCAGTGAAGACGTACTTTCTGTTTTAGCTGAAGAGAACCCGATCGTTCAACATGTACTGGATTACCGCGGACTCGTAAAACTACAGAACACCTACGTGGATGCGCTACCNAATCAGGTAGAAAAAACGACCGGACGTGTNCATACCGAATATGTACAAACTATTGCGGCTACCGGAAGATTAAGTTCCAATAACCCGAATTTACAGAACATCCCTATAAGAACAGAACGGGGCAGACAGGTTAGAAAAGCATTCGTTCCCAGAGATGAAAACTTCGTACTGCTGGCCGCCGATTACTCTCAGATCGAATTGCGTATTATCGCCGCTTTAAGTGATGAAGAGAATATGATCAAAGCGTTTAAAGAAGGTGAAGATATTCACGCTTCCACAGCTGCAAAGGTTTTCAATGTGCCATTGGAAGAAGTTACCCGTGAACAACGAAGCAATGCCAAAACGGTAAATTTTGGGATCATTTATGGTGTTTCAGCTTTTGGGTTGAGTAACCAAACTTCTCTCTCCCGTAGTGAAGCAAAAGATTTGATCGACACCTATTATAAAACCTATCCTAAACTGAGTAGTTATATTGCAGACCAGGTAGAATTTGCAAGACAGAATGGGTATGTAAGTACAGTACTAGGCCGCCGACGCTATCTAAAAGATATCAATTCAAGAAACCAGGTGGTACGTGGTGCTGCGGAAAGAAACGCGGTGAATGCACCAATCCAGGGTAGTGCAGCAGATATCATCAAACTAGCCATGATCAATATTCATAACAAACTGAAGGCTGGAAACTATAAAACGCGCATGCTGTTACAGGTNCATGATGAACTGGTGTTCGACGCTCACAAGGANGAACTGGAAGAGATGAAAANCATGATACGAACGGAAATGGAAAACGCCTACAAACTGCANGTGCCTTTAGATGTAGAAATTGGAATTGGACAGAACTGGCTGGAAGCNCANTANAAAACAATAAAAATCNTAGAACTAAAAAAACCTCGTTAGCAGTACTAACGAGGTTTTTTGACTAACACTATAAACTACTTCTTACTATTATTTAGCTCTGGTATACTCCAGCATTAAAATTCTGATTTCAGAAGCTCTCGTATTACCTGGATCATTTACATATTGGTCTGATTCGATTTTGGTAACATCAAAAGCGAAAGTACCAGATCCAAGATCGATCGCTTTTTCATGAATAAAGGTTTCTCCATTAATTGTGAGCTCCAAAACAAGCTTATTATCGCTTACATACCAGCTGCCTGAATCCATCCTATCGGAAAGGCAAGTAAAATCATCACCGTCACCATCCTCGAAGGTCATCATGGCATTATTACTTACAAACGTACTATCAGACATAAATGTTATACTCATTGTGTTAAAACAATCAGTTTCATCCAGAAGATTTTTACTACCACCTGGAATAGAGTCCAGATCCACTTCTACATCTGCCATCATTTTCGTTAGATCCCAGCTTCCAACCATATCTGCGGTAGTAACCGTGGTTGCGTTACTGATCTTTAACTGAGATTCCTGAGAAATATCTTCTTTACTACAACCTTGAAAGAAAAATCCAGCTAATAGGAGGCAGCAATACAATCTAATATTCATTATTCGTTTCATGATATATATTTAGGAATCACAAACATACATCACAATCATAAAAATTAAGGAATCATTAACATGAAAAATTGACTTTAAACCCACAAAAAAGTACTTTATCGATCTAAAACGCATCCAAAACTCATTATTGAAGTCCGTTACTTACGTTTTGAGGTATCCTTTGAAAGAATCAAGCCTTAAAATTCTTAGAATTTATCATACTGAAAACCAGCTGATTTAAGTCAGATTAAATTTTGATAGTGCTGTTTGCTATATGAATTTATAATTGTACATTTGCACCCCTGTTTTCCCGATTGAGATTCGGGTAAATGGGATTGGAATGTTTAATAATTAGTAAAATCAATTGGTGTGGACACATTAAGTTACAAAACAGTATCGGCTAACAAAGCCACCAGAACCAAAGAATGGGTTGTGGTAGATGCTGACGGACAAAATTTAGGTCGTCTTGCTTCAAGAGTAGCATATCTACTTAGAGGAAAGCACAAGCCTAACTTCACCCCACATGTTGATTGCGGAGACAATGTAATTGTATTGAATGCGCAGGGAATCAACTTAACTGGAAAGAAATGGGACGCGAAAGAGTACATCCGTCACACAGGTTATCCAGGTGGTCAAANGAGTCTGACAGCTTCAGAACTTTTCGAAAAAAGTCCTGAGAGACTAGTAGAAAAGTCNATTAAAGGGATGCTTCCAAAAAACAAACTTGGAGCAGAACTATTCAGAAATTTAAAGGTTTATGTAGGATCTGAACATGATCACGAAGCTCAAAAACCTAAAACTATTAACTTAAACGACGTTAAGTAATGGAGGTAATTCACAAAATTGGCCGTAGAAAAACTGCTGTGGCCCGTGTATATGTTTCAGAAGGACAGGGAAACATTACCGTAAACAAGAAAGACCTTAAAGATTACTTCACAACTGGACCACTTCTTTATAAAGTGAACCAGCCAATGATGCTTACCGAAAATGAAGGAAACTTCGACGTTAAAATTAACGTTTACGGTGGAGGTATCACTGGACAGGCTGAAGCAATCCGTCTGGCACTATCCAGAGCTATGGTGGCGCTAGACCAGGAAAATCATGGCGCACTTAAGCCAGAAGGTCTTCTTACTAGAGATCCACGTATGGTAGAACGTAAGAAATACGGACAGAAGAAAGCCCGTAAGAAATTCCAGTTCTCTAAACGTTAATATTATTACCGGGATATTTTCCGGGGAGTTCATAAAAAAATTAATTTTTTGTTGTTATTCTGTTCATGCCGGGCAGAAGTTAGTTTAGCATCTAAACAGTCAGGGCCATACTTTTAAGTAGCCACCTGGTTGTTGCTATCTCAACAGAACGTAAACTATTACAAAAATGGCAAACAAAGTAGAAGTAAAAGAATTACTTGATGCTGGTGTTCATTTTGGACACTTAACCAGACGTTGGAATCCAAACATGGCTCCATATATCTATATGGAACGTAACGGGATCCACATCATCAACCTATATAAAAGTGCTGCTAAAATGCAGGAAGCAGGTGATGCTCTTGCAAAGATCGCAGCAAGCGGAAGAAAGATCCTTTTCGTAGCTACAAAGAAACAAGCGAAAGAGATCGTTGCTGAGCAGGCTGAAAAGGCTAACATGCCTTATATCACTGAGCGTTGGCCTGGTGGTATGCTTACAAACTTCGTTACTATTCGTAAAGCTGTTAAGAAAATGGCTTCTATCGATAGAATGAAGAAAGATGGAACTTTCAACTCTCTTTCTAAGAAAGAACGTTTGCAAGTAGATCGTCTTAGAGCTAAGCTAGAAAAGAACTTAGGTTCAATCTCAGACATGTCAAGACTTCCAGCTGCGCTTTTCGTTGTAGATACTACACGTGAGCACATTGCNATCAAAGAAGCACAAAAACTAAACATTCCAATTTTTGCGATGGTTGATACCAACTCAGATCCACGTGAGGTTGATTATCTAATTCCATCTAATGACGATGCTTCTAAATCTATTAGCAAAGTTGTTTCTTACGTTGCAGACTCTATCGTAGAAGGTCTTTCAGAAAGAAAATCTGAGAAACCAGCTAAGAAAAAAGAGGATTCTAATGCTTCAGAAGAGAAAAAAGCTAAACCTGCTGCTCCTAAAGCAGAGAAAGCTGAAGTTCCTTCTAAAGATGCCGAAGACAAAAAGGCAATGAAAGAAGCTAAGAATGATGTAAAGCTTGAATCTAAAAGTGAAACTTTAGATAAAGCCAAATCATCTAACGAAGAAGAATAAAATAACGTTTACATAAAATCTAAAAGTCGTTTAGCTTCTTTCTTTACAGTGAGTTTCTAAACGACTTTTTTCAATAAAAAAACAATATTATGGCTAAGATATCCGCCGCTGAAGTAAATAAATTAAGAAAAGCTACTGGTGCAGGAATGATGGACTGCAAGAAAGCATTAGTGGAAGCTGATGGTGATTTTGACGCTGCAATCGAATTGCTTCGTAAGAAAGGTCAGAAAGTAGCTGCAAAGAGAGCCGACAGAGATTCTTCTGAAGGTGCTGCAATTGCTCAGGTGAATACTGAAAACACCAGAGGTGTTATCATTTCCCTGAACTGTGAGACAGATTTCGTTGCTAAGAATGATGATTTCATCAAAATGGCTAACGATTTCGCTGCAATCGCTCTTAACTATTCTTCTAAAGAGGAATTTCTTAAAGCTGATTATAAAGGAATCACTGTAGAGGAAAAACTTACTGAACAAACTGGTGTTATTGGTGAGAAGATCGAAATTGGTGCTTTCAAAACTCTTGAAGCTCCTTTCGTAGGATCTTACATCCACGCTGGAAACAAGATTGCTGTTCTTACAGGTCTTTCTAAAAGCGTTGATGGAGCAGATGAAGCTGCAAAGAACGTTTCTATGCAGGCTGCAGCAATGAACCCGGTTGCACTTAATGAAACTGGAGTTGATCAGGAAACTATCGATAAAGAAATCGAGATCGCTAAAGATACTTTGAGACAGGAAGGAAAGCCAGAAAATATGCTTGACAAGATCGCTCAGGGAAAACTTCAGCGTTTCTTCAAAGACAACACTTTGGTTCACCAGGCTTATATCAAGGAGAACAAGCAAAGCGTTGCTGAGTACGTGAAGTCTGTAGACAGCGAACTTGAAGTAGTTGCTTTCGAAAGAGTTGCTCTAGGATAATTTATTCTGAATAATATACTAAAAGAGGTTTTATGTATTTAAAACCTCTTTTTTTGTACTTATATTTTTATCAGCTAAACTGAAAAATTATCATAACTGAAGAATTTCAGTTCCATTAAAAATCATGTTCCATGTCTGCAAGGCCATTTAAATTCAAACATTTTACAATAGAACAGGATCGTTGTGCTATGAAAATTGGAACAGACGGTGTGCTTCTTGGTGCCTGGTCTTCGCTTGCACATGAACCGGAAAGCATCCTGGATATTGGCACCGGAACCGGACTTATTGCCCTGATGATGGCTCAAAGATCTGGTGCGGAAATTATTGATGCGCTCGAGATCGAAGAAAATGCTTATGAACAGGCTGTAGATAATCTTGAAAATAGCGACTGGGGTGACCGCTTATTCTGCTATCATGCAGCTTTTGATGAGTTTGTGGAAGAGATGCAGGATGAAGAGCATTATGATCTAATTCTTTCCAATCCTCCCTTTTATACTGAAGATTATAAAACAGGTGATGATCATCGTGATCAGGCTCGTTTTGCTGAAGCTTTGCCTCTCTCCGAATTATTAGAAGGTGCTTCCCTCCTGCTATCCAAAAACGGACACTTTGATATGATCATTCCTTTTTCTGAAGAAGACACTGCGATTAGGGTCGCCCAGACTCATAAATTATATCCTACAAGAATTACCAGAGTAAAAGGAACCGCTGAAGCACCCATAAAAAGGAGTCTTATAAGCTTCAGTTTTGAGGAAACTTCAGCCGAAATTGAAGATCTTATCATTGAAATTTCCAGACATAATTATACTCCGGAATACACTAATCTGGTAAAGGATTTCTACCTGAAATTATAATTGCTTCTAAGTAAAGACTTGGTTACATTTGTTAGAAACACTACACAATGAAACCAGATCTATTCCAGGCTCCTGATTATTACCAGATTGACGAGTTGCTCTCAAGTGAACATAAAATGGTTCGAGACGCTACCCGTGAATTTGTAAAAAGAGAAGTCTCCCCAATTATAGAGGAAGCAGCACAAANTGCCACATTCCCGAAACAGATTTTAAAAGGCCTTGCTGAAATTGGCGCTTTTGGACCNTACATTCCTGAAGAATACGGCGGTGCAGGACTTGACCAGATNTCCTACGGATTGATCATGCAGGAAATTGAGCGTGGAGACAGCGGAATTAGATCTACAGCTTCAGTACAATCTTCGCTGGTGATGTATCCAATTTTTCAATATGGAACTGAAGAACAACGAAAAAAGTATCTTCCAAAATTAGCTTCCGGAGAAATGGTAGGCTGTTTTGGTCTTACAGAACCNGATCATGGTTCAAATCCTGGNGGAATGACCACGAACTTTAAGGATATGGGGGATCATTATTTATTAAATGGTGCCAAAATGTGGATCTCAAACTCACCATTTGCAGATATTGGCGTTGTCTGGGCTAAAAATGAAGAAGGNCGTATACACGGCCTGATCGTAGAACGTGGAATGGAAGGCTTCAGTACTCCTGAAACTCATAATAAATGGTCTTTAAGAGCCAGTGCCACNGGAGAATTGATATTTGANAANGTNAAGGTGCCNAAGGAAAATTTATTACCNAATAAATCTGGANTGGGAGCACCGCTTGGCTGCCTTGATTCGGCTAGATACGGTATCGCCTGGGGTGCTATTGGCGCTGCCATGGATTGTTACGATACTGCATTGCGTTATGCCAAGGAAAGAGAACANTTTGGAGTGCCTATTGCNGCAAANCAATTACAACAAAAAAAGCTAGCTGAAATGATCACTGAGATCACCAAAGCGCAGTTAATGGCCTGGAGACTCGGAACTCTGAAAAATGAAGGCAAAGCCACCTCAGCCCAGATATCCATGGCAAAAAGGAATAATGTTGAAATGGCGATCAAAATCGCCCGGGAATCCAGACAAATCCTAGGTGGTATGGGAATTACCGGTGAATACAGCATTATGCGACATATGATGAACCTGGAAAGTGTAATTACTTATGAAGGAACTCANGATATTCATCTATTAATTACCGGACTGGATATTACCGGACACGCTGCATTTTAAATTGCTAATATAAACATACAAAGCGCTTTTGCTTTAAAGTATTCTTCTTTGAATTGCTACGCTGAGCTTATCGAAGCGCATTGAACTTGAACCGGCCTTCGACAGGCTCAGTCCGGCTATAAGTGACATTCTATACCGGTAAGCTGAAAAAATAAAATCCTATAACAAATCAAAACAAGGGCAGCGTTTGCAACGTTTGCCCTTTCTATATTTNTCGCAGCATTTNGATTTTAGAGGTTTCGGCTTTTTAGCCACCACTCCGTCCACCTGTAAATACTCTACAGATTTTTCAGAATAGAAGATTAGCACTGCATTTAATAGCATATTTCAAAGTACAGATTTAAGCACAGGATTTAGTTAAACAAGCTGTAAAAACTGGCTAATGTTTTTATAATATGTGAGCTAGCTCTTAACTTTGCACGAAAATTACCTTATGATGATTAAAGAGATAAACGAAAGTTTAAAACCTCTAACCAACCAGTTAATTAATTATTCACTTTACCAGAAGATCGATAGTCCTAAACATCTGCAATTGTTTATGGAGCATCATGTTTTTGCGGTATGGGACTTCATGTCTTTACTAACTGCTCTTCAGGAAAAACTTACTAAAACCACCAATCCGTGGTTGCCGGTAGGAGATCCGGAGACAAGGTACCTGATCAATGAGATCGTTCTCGCCGAGGAAACCGATATCAACTTGCAGGGAGAACGCCAGAGCCATTTTGAAATGTATCTGGATGCGATGAGCGCTGCGGGTGCAAACAAGTCAAAAATCGAAGATCTTTTAATGCAGGTAACTCATGGCACTGATATTTTCCTGATCATTGCGACTAGCAAATTACCAGTAAGCATCAAACAATTTCTGAAGCATACTTTCGAAGTAGTTTATAGCCAGGAACCACATAAGATCGCTTCTGCTTTCACCTTTGGACGCGAAGGTCTGATTCCAGATATGTTTACCTCAATCATTAGCAAAGTACAGCAAAAGTTCCCTGAAGAAGATCTTAGTCTGTTCAAATACTATTTTGATCGTCATATCGAACTGGATGAAGATGAGCATGGTCCAATGGCCTTTAGAATGGTTGAACAATTGTGCGGGAATGATGATAAAAAGTGGCAGGAGGTAAAAGCTGTTGCTGAAAAGTCTTTAAAAAGCAGACTTGAATTCTGGGACGGTATCGAAGCTGAAATTGAAGAGCGTAAAGTGTTACAAACCATTTAGGTTTAGAATAAATATTAAAAAAAGCCTGAAGTTAAAACTTCAGGCTTTTTTGTTATTCGGTCGTTGGAGCTATTCGAATCTCCAATCCTTCAAGTTCATCTGTTATAGGTATCTGGCAACTCAGCCTGCTATTATCNTCCACATGAAATGCCTGATCNANCATATCTTCNTCCTCGTAACTCATNTCCGGAAGCATATGCTGATAATTGAGNATATAACACTGGCAAGAAGCACACATCGCCATACCACCACATATCCCAATGGTACCTTCNGGAGCTAGCTCGTAAGAGCGAATAACCTCCATAAGGTTCATATTCATATCTGTTGGGGCATCGATAACATGAGCCTCGCCTTCACGGTCTATTATGGTGATCTTAACGTCAGACATTTAATTGCTTCTAATTTATACTTTTTACGACTTCTCTTTTAGCTTCTTTCTTACTTCCATCAAAACCGCTAACTCCACTTACAGTAGTATATTTCATCACATACTTCTTGTCTGGGTTAATTAGCTGGTAAGCACTCTGGCACATGATCGCAGCTTCATGGAAACCACACAGAATAAGCTTTAATTTTCCTTTATAGGTATTTACATCACCGATGGCATAAACCCCGGGAATGTTCGTTTGATAATCATACGTATTATCAACCTTGATCGCATTTTTTTCTATTTCCAAGCCCCAGTCTCCAATTGGACCCAGCTTAGGTGATAGTCCAAAAAGTGGAATAAAATCATCTACTTCTTTGATCTCTTCTCCTCTTGCTTCATCTTTATGCCTAATAACTACAGCATTAAGTTCATCTTTTCCCTGAAGGTCCACAACTTCAGCATCTGTGATCAGATTTATCTTTCCGATTTTCGAAAGCTCTTCAACTTTTTCTACGGAATCTAAAGCTCCCCGGAAATCTTTTCTTCTATGCACCAGAGAAACTTCCGAAGCAACGTTTGATAAAAAGATACTCCAGTCCAAAGCTGAATCTCCACCACCGGCGATCACTACCTTGCGATCGCGATATACTTCAGGATCACGAATAATATAAGCAACACCTTTATCTTCAAAATCTTTGATAGAAGGAATTGGTGGTTTTCTAGGCTCAAAACTCCCCAGACCACCAGCGATCACTACTACCGGAGCATGATGNTTAGTACCCTTACTGGTTGTAACGATAAAACTTCCATCTTCCTGTTTGTCTATAGTCTCCGCTCTCTCGCCTAAAGTAAATCCAGGTTCGAAAGGTTTGATCTGTTCCATAAGATTATCAACCAGGTCTCCTGCAAGTACTTCAGGGAAACCAGGAATATCATAGATTGGTTTTTTCGGGTATATTTCTGAACATTGTCCCCCGGGTTGTGGAAGAGCATCGATCAGGTGACATTTCATCTTCAAGAGTCCGGCTTCAAAAACGGCAAATAATCCTGTTGGACCTGCACCGATAATGAGCATATCAGTTTTAATCATTCTTCAGCAAAATTTTAAAGGGTAGATCGATCTATATTTACCACTTTTTCTATTTGAGGCACATATTTCTTAATCGTCATTTCCACACCACTCTTCAGGGTCATTTGATTAACAGAACAGCCAACNCAAGCTCCTTCAAGCTGTACTTTTACCAAACGGTCATTTTCTTCGATAGATACAAGGGAAATGTTCCCTCCATCGCTTTCAAGAAATGGACGAATTTCGGCAAGTGCCTTTTCAACATTTATTTTAACTTCTTCGCTTGTCATTTATTTTTTCTTAACCGCGCTACATCCAGCCATCGTTGTGATCTTAATAGCTTCTGTAGGAGGTAAATTTTTATTTCTGTTCACCGTTTCCTGCACCATATTACGAGTAATCTCCTCGAATGCGCTTTCCAACGGAGTGGTAGTTTGTAAAGCCGCCGGTCTTCCAATATCTCCAGATTCTCGCAGACTTTGCAGTAACGGAATCTCTCCTAGGAATGGCACCTCCAGATCTGCTGCCAGATTTTTAGCACCTTCTTTTCCGAAGATATAGTATTTATTTTCAGGAAGTTCTTCCGGAGTGAAATAAGCCATATTCTCAACAATTCCAAGTACCGGAACATTGATACTTTCCTGCTGGAACATCGCAACTCCTTTCTTAGCATCGGCTAAAGCAACGTTCTGCGGTGTACTTACAATAACAGAACCGGTGATTGGTAACGATTGCATTATGGATAAATGAATATCTCCAGTTCCAGGCGGAAGATCGATCAACATAAAATCCAGTTCTCCCCACGCTGCATCAAAGATCATTTGATTCAATGCCTTCGCGGCCATAGGTCCTCTCCAGACTACTGCCTGGTTAGGTTTGGTGAAAAATCCAATAGAAAGGATCTTCACTCCATAATTTTCG